>Ga0157290_10000023_pt1 | contig 76305 bp, 66 predicted proteins | sample NitcycUS149409B1_FD_108389 | JGI IMG/M metagenome (GOLD analysis project Ga0157290, IMG submission 108389) | Soil microbial communities from Arlington Agricultural Research Station in Wisconsin, USA - Nitrogen cycling UWRJ-S149-409B-1 | ecosystem: Environmental > Terrestrial > Soil >...
CCCTCGAAAGAACCGGTCTCGCGGACAGGGCGCTCTTCATCGAGCGAGCGACCATGGGTGCTGAACGCACTGTTCCCTTTGCCGAGGTCGACCCGCTCCAGGTTCCTTACTTCTCTCTGATCCTTGTTCCTGATGCGAGCCGTACTCCACGGGAACAAGCGACTGTCCCGGGCTGGATCTCGGTCGTAGGTCTGGGTCCAGGCGCTGCTGAGTGGCTTACCCCTGAGGCGCAGCAGGCACTTGCTGAAGCCACGCATCTCGTCGGATACCACACGTATCTCGACCGTGTTCCTGTGCGATCTGGGCAGCTACGCTTTGGGTCAGACAACAAAGTGGAGGCTGATCGGGCGCGTCATGCGCTGGCCCTCGCAGAGGCAGGACATCGTGTGTGTGTGGTCTCTTCGGGAGATCCCGGAATCTTTGCCATGGCGAGCGCAGTCCTCGAATGTGTGGACCAGGGACCGTCGAGTTGGCAGGGACTTGATATTCGAATCCTGCCAGGCTTGTCCGCCATGCAGGCTGCTGCGTCCCGCGTGGGTGCTCCCCTTGGGCATGATTTTTGCGTCATCTCCTTGTCCGATCGGCTGAAGCCGTGGGAGGTCGTCGTGAAGAGACTGGAGGCAGCGGCGAGCGCGGATTTCGCCATCGCTCTTTATAACCCGATCTCGTCGGAGCGTCTCTGGCAGCTCGGAGAAGCGAGATCCATCGTAGCGAAGCACAGAGGACCTGAAACCCCCGTGGTGCTCGCGCGCAGCGTTGGCAGGCCAGACGAACGGCTCATCATCACCGATCTCGAGCGCTTCGACGCCACACAAGCCGATATGCAAAGCATCGTTCTTATCGGCTCATCCACTACGCGAACCGTGGAGATGAAGAAAGGCCGGAAGCTCATCTACACACCGCGGAGTTATGGCCGATGAACTCTGCCGAGCATTGGCTTTGGATCGTAGGCATCGGTGAAGATGGCTGGGATGGGCTGAACAGCGAGGCACGCCAGGCGATCGCAGCCACGGAGTTGTTGTACGGAGGCACGCGACATCTCGCCTTGATTCCTTCTGAAAGTTCCAGCGCGACGCGCATTCCATGGCCTTCGCCAATGGCAACTGCGGTAGAGAAAATTCTTACCGAACACCGCGGACACCGGCGGACCGTAGTGCTCGCCAGCGGCGACCCGATGTTCTACGGAGTTGGAGTTCCACTCACGCGCGACCTATGCGTAGACGAGTTCCGCGTCATTCCACAAGTCTCTGCGCTATCGCTTGCATGCGCACGGCTAGGGTGGCCCGTAGCCGAAACGACCGTAGTTTCGTTAGTCCATCGACCCATGAGCCAACTGCATCGTCACCTCTATCCAGGGCAGCGGATCCTGGTTTTATCGGAAGACGGTCGCACCCCATTCGAGGTTGCCAGCTTTCTTAAGCGAGTTGGTTTCGGCAGCAGCAAGCTCAGCGTCCTTGAGAACCTGGGAGGCCCTTCCGAGCGCGTGACGTCAGGGCTGGCTGCAGACTGGGGTGAAGAACGTTCCAGCAATCTCAACGTGGTTGCGATCTTCTGTGTTCGTGACCCGATGGGCGAGTCGTTGCCACTGCTTCCGGGACTTCCGGATGACGCGTTCGAAACCGATGGACAGATGACGAAGCGCGAGGTGCGTGCCGTAACGCTCGCTCGTTTGGCACCGCTGCCGGGCCAGCTTCTTTGGGATGTGGGTGCAGGCACCGGGACGGTAGGCATCGAGTGGATGCGCATTCATCCCTCCTGTTCTTGCATAGCGTTCGAACAACACCACGACCGGGCCGCGCGAGTTCAGAGGAATGCAGAGCTGCTTGGAGTACAAGGGTTGAAAGTCATTGAGGGACATGCGCCCGAGACCTTCAACGGTCTGGCAAGTCCGGACGCGATCTTTATCGGTGGCGGCCTTGCCGACGAAGACCTCTTCCATGCGTGCTGGAACGCGCTGACTTCAGGAGGTCGGCTTGTTGCAAACGCCGTAACGATCGAAAGCGAAGCTTGCCTGGTGGCTCGACGCGCACAGTACGGCGGCGATCTCATGCGCATGATGGTCTCGCGCGCGGACGCCGTAGGGAGTTCGCACGCATGGCGTCCGATGATGCCGATCACGCAATGGACGGTGACCAAACCTTGACTGCGAAGATTCAGAAGGAGCGTTTCGCGATTGGCTTCGGCTGCAGTTCCTTGGCCGAGAGCGAGGAGATCGTGCGGCTGATCAGAGCTTCCATCGATCGGATTTCTGAAGACAGCGTTCTGGCGACGCTCGACCGTCGTGCGCGCATGGGAGAGATTGTCTCACTGCTGCTTGGCATACGGCTCGTTGTCTTCTCCGCAAGCACACTCTCAGAGACTCGAGGAACTACAACGGCTTCGCCGTCGGCTTTGGCGAATACCGGAACTTCCAACGTCGCAGAGGCGGCTGCATTGGCGGCTCTGGGGCCCACCGCGCAACTGATCGTTGCGCAAACGAAGGGCCGCCTCTGTACGTGTGCCGTCGCCGCCATCCACGAGGTAACGTCATGATCGTCCACTTCATCGGAGCGGGACCCGGAGCCGCCGACCTTCTTACCCTTCGCGGTCGCGACCACATCCACAACTCACCCGTATGTCTCTATGCAGGATCGCTGGTGCCGAAGGAGATCCTTGCCCATGCGCCCTCCGGCGCGCGCATCGTCGATACCGCCGAGATGACGCTGGACGAGATCATCGAAGAGATCGCACAAGCGCACGCCAAAGATCTGGATGTGGCCCGCATCCACTCCGGAGATCTCTCCATCTGGAGCACCATGGCGGAGCAGACGCGCAGGCTGCGAGAACTCGGCATTCCCTATGACGTGACGCCAGGCGTGCCTTCCTTCGCCGCTGCCGCCGCCGCACTCAGCCAGGAACTAACTCTACCGAACGTTGCGCAAACCGTCATTCTCACTCGCACCTCGACCCGTTCCACGCCCATGCCTCCCGGAGAAGATCTGGCGACGCTTGGCCGCACGGGCGCCACCCTGGCGATTCACCTTTCGATCATGAACGTCGAACACGTCGTCTCGGAGCTGTCGCCTCTCTACGGTGCTGACTGCCCGGTCATCGTCGTCTTTCGCGCCAGTTGGCCCGATGAGCGCATCCTGCGCGGAACGCTCTCGAACATACGAGGCATCGTTCAGTCTTCAGGTGTCGATCGCAATGCGCTTATTTTCGTAGGCAGATCGCTCGGCGTTGCGGCCTTTGGTGAAAGCTATCTCTATTCAGCAGCGCGTGATCGAACCGACGCGCCTGAAGGCTGATGTGGGGAATACCATGTCATCCGCAACACACCAGACTTTGCAGAGAACGCATCGCGTACTGATTCTCGGTGGAACCAGTGAAGCATCGCAGTTGGCTGCGCGTTTGTCCGAGAGGTCAGACCTGATCGTTATCTCATCGCTTGCTGGGCGAGTGGAGAAGCCGGCATTGCCGGCGGGCCTCATTCGAACCGGGGGCTTCGGAGGTGTTCCTGGCTTGATCGAATATCTCCTGAAGCAGAGCATCGATGTCGTGATTGACGCGACGCATCCTTTTGCGACAAAGATCAGCTGCAACGCAGAGATGGCTTGCAAGCAGACAAAGACTTTGCTCATCGCGTTTGAGCGGCCCACGTGGAGACCGCAACAGGGAGATGACTGGGTTGAGGTTCCCGATGTGGAGAGTGCAGCTCTGCTCGTGGACAAACCAAGGAATCGCGTGTTCCTCTCGGTCGGGCGTCAGGAGCTGAATCGATTTTCCGAGTGCGGGAACGCATGGTTTCTGATTCGGACGATCGATAAGCCAACGGTGCCGCTTCCCCAAAGCTCGAAACTCATTCTGAGCCGCGGTCCCTTTCGTCTGCACGACGAGCGGCTGTTACTTCAACAAGAAGCGATCACGCACATCGTCTCTAAAAATAGCGGCGGAGAAGCAACCTACGCCAAGATTGAAGCAGCGCGAGAGCTTGGAATTGAGGTCGTTCTGGTGGACCGTCCGGTGATCCCTCGGACAACGGTGTGCACCCATCTCGACAAAGTTTACCTGCGTCTCGACGAGCTTCTCGCAGGTCATCCAGCATGGAAGGTCGAACCCACTGAGGACACGACACGCTTATGAGAACGATCTACGTTATTGGCATCGGTGCGGGTAATCCTGAATTCATAACGATGCAGGCGATCAAGGCGCTCAATCTGGTTGACGTCTTCTTCTTCATGGATAAGGGAGAAGCAAAACAAGATCTGATCCTTCTGCGAAAAGAGATTTGCGAACGTTATATCGAAGACCGTTCCTATCGGATTGTGGAGGCCGCCGATCCTGTTCGCGACCCGGAGATTGAGGATTACAAGACACGTGTTGAAGCATGGCATCGGCAGCGAGCTCTTCTCTATGAACAGATGATCCAGAGCGAACTGGAAGAAGACCAAAGCGGTGCTTTCCTGGTCTGGGGAGATCCCTCTCTCTATGACAGCACCCTCAGGATCATCGACCAGATTACAACGCGGGGAAAGGTTCAGTTCACGTTGCAGGTAATACCAGGTATTTCCAGCATTCAAGCGCTGGCCGCAAGTCATAGGATCAGTCTCAACGGACTGGGGGAGTCTGTCGTGATCACGACAGGGCGGCGGCTTGCCGTCGACCTAGCTCCGATGGAAGGAAGCACAGTCGTGATGCTGGATGGTCAATGCTCCTTCAAGACGAAGCTGGGTGCAGGTCTGGACATCTACTGGGGCGCATATCTGGGCATGGAAGACGAGATTGTGCTTTCAGGGAAGCTCGATGAAATCGCTGCAAAAATTGAAGAGGTCCGCGCGCAGCATAGAGCAAGACATGGCTGGATTATGGACACCTACCTGCTTACAAAGGCGGACACGACTCTGTAGAAAACCGTTATGGAGTCAGGCACTATCGAGACGGAACGCTCGAATGTGGCAAGCACGCTTCACTCGATACCTCCATCCGATGCTGGACTGGACGCGTAGTCAGGGCAGGATGGGCGGGTCGTGACAAAGTATTGACATTTGCCAGACGCCCATCTGACAAGTAACGCCTCCTGGACCGTCAGACTCCCAATCAGGAGCATCGTACTCATGCCCAAGAGCACTGCGTCATCGAAGAAGATCGTCTTTTTTTTCCCTTCCTTTGCAAGTTCCGAGGCAACGGCGCCGTTAGGTATTCTAGCCGTCGCTACCCCGCTCATCCGTGCGGGTTTTGACATCGTTCTCATCGACTCCACCATCACGCCCAACTACAAAAAGCGTGTACTGGAAGAAGTTCGTGATGCCGTCTGCCTGGGGATCTCGCTCGTGACCGGCCCTATGATTCGTGAGACGGTAGAAATCGCCCGTGCCGTCAAGGAATGGAATCCTGACTTTCCCATCATCCTTGGCGGTTGGCATCCTTCCCTGCTTCCCGATCAAACGCTTCAGGCCGAATGCGTGGACTATGTCGTTCGCGGTCAAGGGGAAGATGCTCTTCTTGAGTTGGTGCAGCATCTCCAGAGCCACTCCGCCCCAGACCTCATTGCGGGTATCGGCTTCAAGCGCGGCGGCAAGCTCATCATGACTCCTGAGCGTCCGCTCAAGCCTCTCGTCGACATGCCTCCGAAGGCTTATCACATCGCCGATTTCGATGCCTATGAGCGCGGCTCCGGCAAGCGCTGGGCCATGTATACCTCCTCGCTTGCATGCCCATTCAACTGCGGCTATTGCACCAATGCCGGAGTCTACGGCCGCAAGTGGAACGCTCTGCCCCCGGAACAGTTCGTGGAAGAGACGGTCGATCTGACTCGCCGCCATCGCCTGGAGATGCTGTGGGTCGTGGACGATAACTTCATGGTCGATCTCGATCGCGTGCGAGGCATCGCAGAGGGTCTGGTGCGGGCGGAATCGCAGTTCAAGTGGAGCGTACAGGCGACGACCAACATGGTTGCACGTCTCTCGCACGAAGACTTGAAGCTCATGCGCCGCGCCGGATTGCAGCAGATCTGTCAGGGCGTCGATTCCGGCTCTCCCAAGATCCTGCAGTTGATGAATAAGACCTTTCAGGACTTCGACCAGATCTACGAAAGCGCGGCACGCTGCTTATCTGCGGACATCCGGCCCTCTTTCAACATCATCTTCGCCTTCCCGGGTGAGGGACTGACGGAACGCCGCGAGACGATCAACTTCATGATGGACGTCTGCCGACGCTTTCCCGGCGCTGAGTTCTGGACGAACATCTTCACTCCCTATCCTGGTTCGCCCATCATGAAGCGCGCAGAAGAGATGGGCATCGAAGTACCCAAGACGCTTGAGGGCTGGGCCGACTACTTCCCGCGTTACACACAGCTTCCCTGGCTCAAGGGCAAAGAGCACGAACGCCTGCAGACAACGCGCGATTACCTGCGTATCGCCTTCGACCGCATTCCCATTGCGACGGACACGCGTGGTCCCATCACACGCATTGCGCAGAAGAGCCTCTCGCTTCCAGCACGCTGGCGCCTCGATCACGATGTCTACAAATTTCCAGTAGAGATCTGGCTGAACAACAAGCTGAAGAAACGCATGACGGCACAGAAGCCAGCCGTCGATGCCAAGCGTCTCGCCAACACTCCTGCGGAGGCCGCATGCTAGAGGCGCATGACCAAAACGTCGCTCCAAGCCGGGGCAAGGTCATCCTCTTCTATCCTCCCTATGACGGTCCGCCACTGGGAGCGCCCCTCTCTCTGCTTTCGCTTGCTGGCACCCTGCGAGAGGCTAACTTTGAAGTTGCGCTGATTGACGCCGCCATTGAGCCCCGGTATCTCGAGAAGATTGCTGAACACTGCAAGCAGGCAATCTGCATCGGGATCTCGGTACTCACCGGTCCTATGATTCGCGGCGCGATCGAAGCTGCAAAGTTTGTTAAAGAGCACGCACCCACCGTGCCCGTCATCTTCGGAGGCTGGCATCCGACGCTCTGTCCGGAGTCAACTCTGCGCGAGCCCTATGTCGATATCGTCGTGCGTGGGCAAGGCGAAATCACGATTGTGGAACTTGCGTCCGCACTGGCGAACAAGAACCCGCTCGACTTCATCCACGGCATTAGCTGGAAGAAGAACGGCCGCCTTGTTGAGAACTTCGAACGTCGAGTCCAGCCCATTGATACCTTTCCACCGCCTGCCTACGAGCTCACAGATTTTGACGCCTATGAACGTGTGTCGGGTAAACGAGACCTTGCCTACGCGACGAGCGTTGGCTGCCCCTATGCCTGCAACTACTGCACGGACATGGTGGTTTATAAGCGGCGCTTCAACGCATACGGTGCCGAGCACGTCGTTGCCGAACTCGTGGGACTCGTCAAGCAATACCGCATCTCCAATGTCGCGCTGCTCGACTCAAATTTCCCGGTAGATCTCCGCCGCGCCATTGCAATCGCGAAAGGCATACGCGACTCCGGCGTTAAGTTCACGTGGACCTTTCAGGCATCCACCGACTTCATCTGCCGCATGAGCCAGGATGAAGTGCAGTTACTCGCAGACAGCGGCGTCAGCTACATGGGCTTCGGCACAGAGTCCACCTCGAAGGCGGTTCTCAAGCTGATGAACAAGCGGCATCAACGTGTGGACGAGATGTATGAGACTGCGCGCAAAGCGTCCCTTGCAGGGATACGCGTTACGTTCAATCTCATACTCGCTTACCCAGGTGAGACCGAAGAAGATCGGCTGGAAACTTTTAGAACGATGGCCGATATTGGAAGGCAGTTCTCGAACGTACGCTTCTCCCCCAATATCTTCACGCCCTATCCTGGAATTCCGATCTGGCCACAACTCCGCGAGATGGGTGTTGTAGAACCTCAGACTCTCGAAGACTGGATGTCCATGCCGCTCGGAGCCAATCTGCTCCCCTGGCTCAGAGGGCGCGAGCTTGCACGCCTCGATCGCATGCTGGAGTATTTTCTTTTGCTCAATCAGGTTCGCCGCAAGCCTGGAGCAGGCCGTCTGCAGAAATATATTGGGAAGGTCATCAGCCGTCCCATTCGCTGGCGACTCGACTCCTCCCAGCTTTCCTTCCCCTGGGAGTTGTGGCTCTCACATTTCTCCGAGCTGGTCACGCGTCGCTCCCTCATCACCGGGCAGCCGCTACCAGCACTCACACCCTTGTCCAAACAGGAGTCAGCCAATGCCTGCTAACCAAACCATTGTGCTACTGGCGCGTAACCTCGAGCCATGGCCCAGGTTAAGAGATCGGAGCGTTTGATGTTGGATCTTCTGCTTACCCATGGTTATTTTCTGTTCGAGGATCCTAAAGAGATCCAGATCATGAAGCCCTATGCTCCACTGGGGATTCTCTATCTCTGCTCGCATCTGCGAGCACGTGGTTTTAACGTCGATGTCTTTGACACCACTTTCTCCAGCAAGGAAGCGCTCTTTCATCATCTGCGCACGGAGACACCCACAGTGCTTGGCATCTACGCCAACCTCATGACGCGATCCAATGCCGTTGAGATCATGGCTGTCGCGCGGGAGGCAGGCTGGCGTGTCGTCGTCGGCGGACCGGAGCCGGGAGCGTATGCGCAGGAGTACCTGGAATCCGGTGCGGAGTTCGTGGTCTTTGGAGAAGGCGAAGCGACGATGGAGGAACTGCTCACCGCGCTGCGCGACCGCGCGGACCGAACGGACGCTGCATGGCGATCCAAGGTCGCTGGTTTCGCCTATCTCGATGAGTCCGGACACTTCCGTCAGAACCCGCCGCGCTCGCAGATCGCGGATCTCGACGCGCAACCATGGCCCGCGCGCCATGCGATCGATATTCATCGGTATGTCGAAACCTGGCGTACGCATCACCAACAGGGTTCGGTCAACTTCATCACGGCACGCGGCTGCCCGTATAAATGCCGTTGGTGCAGCCACCAGGTTTACGGTCAGACTCACCGTCGCCGCGATCCGATCAAGGTCGTCGATGAACTCGAGTTCCTGCTCAAGGAGTACACGCCAGACATCGCCTGGATCTCTGACGACGTCTTCACCATCAATCACGAGTGGATCCGCAAATACGCCGGTGAGATGCGCCGTCGCAATCTGCACATTCCCTTTGAATGCATCTCGCGGGCCGACCGGCTCAACGAAGAGATGCTGGATCTGCTCGCAGAGCTTGGCTGTTTCCGTATCTGGATCGGATCCGAATCAGGTTCACAGCGGCTGCTTGACTCCATGGACCGCGGCGTAAAAGTAGAGCAGGTCCAACGCGCCATTGAGCAAACACGTGCACGGAAGATCCAGAGCGGGATGTTCCTGATGTGGGGGTATGAGGGCGAGGAGATGGAAGACATCGAAGCGACGATCCAACACGTCAGCAAATCGAAGCCCGACATCTTTTTCACCACCGTCTCCTATCCCATCAAGGGAACACCTTACTACCAGCAGGTCCAGAACAAGCTCGTACAACTCGGTCCGTGGGGGAAAAGCTCAGACCGCGAGATCAAAATCTCGGGTCGGCATTCTCGTGCCTACTATGCGCATGCAGATAAGCTTCTTCGCGCCGAGGTACAACTCGCCAAGCTTAAAGACTGCGGAGAGCAAGATCTGGCCGTCATCAATGATCTTGCACAAAGCATAACGGCCTCGCGCCAAGGGCTTCTGGCCACCCAGAACGAGGTAGAAGCGTGAGCCTTCCCTCTCTCTCGGCCCCTGTCCACGCGGCAGGAACGGTCTTCGACCGCCTCGCCTCGAGCTACGATCAGGAGTTCACGGATTCCCTCATCGGACGGGCTCAACGAAACGCCGTCTGGAAAGTTCTGCTGGAGACCTTCCACGCCGGCGATAACCTGTTGGAGCTCAACTGCGGCACAGGCGAAGACGCTCTCTTCCTCGCCCGGCACAACATCTCTCTTTTGTCTTGCGACGCCTCCCTGGCGATGATCGAACGCGCCGAGCAACGGCTCGCCGCACAGGCCGTCCCGCTGCCCGTGGCCTTCTGCCACCTGCCCACGGAGCGTATCAACCAACTTGCCCCCGCACATCGTTTCGATGGCGTCTTCTCCAACTTCTCGGGCCTGAACTGTATTGAAGATCTCACCACGGTCGCAGCCTCGCTCTCCCCTCTGGTCAAGGATGGTGGGCGTCTTCTTCTTTGCTTCTCAACCCGCATCTGCCTGACGGAGATCGTTTACTACTTGGCTAAAGGCCAAAGGAAGAAAGCGCTTCGCAGACTCAGCGGTCATGCACTCGCCACCATTGAAGGCACTTCGCTAGACGTTTACTACCCAAGCCTCCGTGAGATCGTTCGCAGCTTTGCCCCTCACTTTCGCCTTCGTTCCACCTCTGGAATCGGCGTTGCGGTTCCCCCATCCTATCTGGAGCCTTGGGCTCGTAAGCATCCGACCATCTTCCGGTTTCTTTGGCGCCTTGAATCTCTTCTGACTCGCGTGCCTTTTCTGCGCAGGACGGGCGACCATATCCTCCTGTGCTTCGAGAAGGTCTCCTCATGAACATGGCGTTCCTATCCGTCCTGCAGCACCGCGGTTCAACCTTGCAACTCCGAATTTATGCCGCACAGGTGAGCGCATGATTATCCTCTTTCATCCCCGCGCCACGAAGCCGCGCAACAGCCGTCTCCCTCTCGCCGTCCTCGCCCTCGCCGCCGCCCTTGAAGGAAAGGTCGAGTACGAGATCGTCGATGGCAATGTCGAAGACGATGCTACCCAGCGCATTCTCGACCTCATCTCCATGCACGACGTGGAACTCCTCGGTGTCTCCGCGATGCCAGGGCCACAGATGGTCGCGGCCATGGAGACCTCGCGCGAGATTCGCAAACTCAAACCTTCGATCCCCATTTGCTGGGGAGGCTACTTCCCTTCCATCTATCCCGAAGCCGCCCTCAACGCACGTTATGTCGACTATGTGGTACGCGGCCAGGGCGAAGACACGCTTCTAGAGCTCATTGATGCCCTGCGCGGCAAGCGCGAATTCGACACCATCAAGGGTCTGCTCTACAAAGATATGTTCGGTATGCGCCGTGACAATGGAGAGCGCCCCATGAAAGGGCCGGACGAGTTCCCATGGTCTCCCTTTCACCGCATCCCGGTTGAGAAATATCTGCGCCCCTCTTTTTTTGGAAAGCGCACCGCCGTCCATCACGCCAGCATCGGCTGCCCTTTCAACTGCAGCTTCTGTGGAGTTCACGCAGCCTACGGCAACAAGGAAAAATTCGAGTCGCCCGACCGCACGATCGCCATCCTCACGCATCTTGTCGAAAACTACGGCGCAGACTCCGTTCAGTTCTATGACATGAACTTCTTCCTTCGCGAAGACAAGGCGCGCGAACTCTGCGATGGCATGGCCCATCTCAATCTTCGCTGGTGGTGTGAAGCGCGCGTCGACATCATGTCTCGCTACTCTGACGAGACATGGGCATCCATCAAACGTGCCGGTTGCGCGATGATCTTCTTCGGCGCGGAATCGGGTTCCGACTGGGTGCTGGAGGAGATGCAGAAGGGTATTACCACAGCGCAAACGCTTGAGATCGCGCGCCGCACTCGCCAATTTGGCATCATTCCAGAGTTCTCCTTCGTTATCGGCAACCCCAACGATCCAGACCGCGACACACGCGAGACCCTGCGCTTCATCCGCAAGATCAAGCGCATCAATCCAGCCTCCGAGATCATCATCCAGCATTACACGCCCACGCCCCAGCCCCACCTGGCGGGCGATGGCATGTACGGCCAGATCGAAGTGCCTTTTCCCGATACTCCCGCTGGCTGGGCCACCGAAGAGTGGATGAACTTCACACTTCGTATCGACACCAACGCTCCATGGCTCAAGCGAAAGACCAAGCTTCTCATCGACAACTTCGAGACCGTTGTGGCCTCGCGTTGGCCTACCGTGCAAGACATCCGAGCACCACGCTGGAGTCGCATCTTCCTTCAGGTGTTGAGCGCATGGCGTTATACGCTGCACCTCTATCGCTTTCCGTTCGAGTTGCACCTCGCAAACCAGTTCATCGCCCTGCGCAAACCGAAACGGGAAAGCCTGTGAGCACTGCCACGCCCAACCTCTTCGACGAGTGGGCCGAGGTCTATGACACAGAGCCCAATCCTTTGCTCCGGCTGGAACAGCGCACTCTTCCACCGATCATGCCATCGGCGAAGGGCCTCGATATCCTCGACATCGGCTGTGGCACAGGGCGCTGGCTGAAGTATCTCCATCTGCTCGCACCTCGCTCTCTCACAGGCACGGATGCATCGCACGCTATGCTTGAACGTGCGCGCGCTTCGCTTGCTCCCGCCGTCGTTCTGCACCTCAGCGACTCCACTACTTTGCCAGTCGACGATTTGTCCACCGATCTCATCCTAGTGTCTTTCGTTCTAAGTTACCTCTCCAACCTGGAGGCGTTCGCAGACGAATGTGTCCGCGTCCTCCGGCCCGGAGGACACATCCTCCTCTCCGACATGCACCCGGTTACGGCCACACGGCGAAATTGGATTCGCTGCTTTTATCGCGAAGGCAAGCGCATTGAGCTTTCCGCCAGACCCCACGCCATCACCGAGATCTCCACAGCTTTCTGCAGCCGCGGCTTCAAGCTTCTCACGCTCAGCGAACCCTCCTTCGCCGAACCCGAACGATTCCTCTTCGAAGAAGCGAATAAAGCAGAAGAGTTCCGTGGACTGCAAGCCGACCCGGCCATCTATCTCATGAAGTTTGTGAAAACAGGCATGGATTTTGCGGAAGTCTGAACGAACTCTTTTTGCACGATCGATGCTTGTAGCCTCTACGCCAGACCACTGAATCGATAAGATCTATCTCGAAGAAGCAGCCTCTCTGTGAAGCAGAGCCGTCAGGTGTTTTGGCGATCGAAATCCTGAGCCGCCTTGCCAGGTGATCGGTCCAGTTAAGACTGCGGAAGAAAACAACGCAACGAGTGGGCGGACCATGGCGACAGAAGCCATGCGCAACAGGCTTGCTCCTACGCATGCATGAAGTCCCGCTCCAAGGGTCAGGTGGCCCGCTCCGCGGCGGCATACATCCAATTCATCCGGACGAGCAAAGCGCTCAGGATCATGGTTGGCCGCAATGATGCGCAAGATCAACCGATCACCCTTGCGAATGGAGACACCTCCCAGGATCAAATCTTCCGTTGCCTGGCGGCGCAGGATGCGACTCAAACCGGCATATCGCATCAGCTCTTCGACAGCCTGCTCGGCGAGGTCGGGTTCCCGATGAAGCAGCGTCCACTGCCTTGGATTCTGTATCAAGGCATAGCATGCGTTGGCCAGCATACAAGGGAGGGTGTACGAAAGTGCAACGAATCCGGATTCGCGCAGAGTCTCGGTCTTCGAGTGGAAGCAGCCTTGAAGCTGTGACATCACAGACTTCGCCTCCGTACGGAGCGCAGGGTCGGATGGCTCTGCCGCTGCGGCCGAGACAGGTTGAGCCAGTGCATGCAGTCGCGCGGCGTCCTTCGGATCTACCCCCGCCACAAGGGACGCAAGGTCGAGACAGTTCGGCCTAAGGTAGGCATCGACCAGGTCTACAGGACGTCCCTCGGGCAACTCCTGAGCCCGTACCTGGATAAGCGGGGTTGTGACCTCCGACCATGCACGGAGCTGGGCGGGAGAGAGTGCTTTCGCCGTCTCTGCGCGCATTCTCTCCGTTGCTTTCTCATCTTCCATGGTCCTGGGCCGCTTGCTGTCGATGGTCAAGCCCGAGGAGCGGAACGCTGTGAGGACATCCTCGTAACGGCTCAATACCCAGGCGTCAAGATGGGGATCAAAATACGCAGGCTCGATCTGTGGAGACACCGGAGAGTCAAGCTCGTCGCTACTCCAGGCGGGGACAAAAACATCTTCTCGCAATCTTGGCATGATGGCTCCGGCAACAGTATTTCAAGCCACGCAGGTTGCGATGTCAGCAATTTGTCATCGTTGAGCTAAGACGATCATGCCAGCAAGCAGCGAAGATACCTAGGAGATGCGCTTTGTCAGCGACTTAAATCGCCGTGCGTGGTACAGATAGCGCGCACCTTCAACAAGGTGAAAGCACAGGCGAAAGATGATGAATGATATCTGGCGAAAATTGCGATCGGCCCTTTGGCTAAAAGTCTCCTCGGCCCGTGGTGATGCGATATGTGGTGGCAGACCTTTGGGGATAAGCGACTGGCGCACGCTACGCCGTAGCTCTACTTTCCGTATCGCTAATTCCGGTTGCAACAAGAGATAAAGTTTGCTGCCGGGATGGCTGCCCAACGTGACACGCATGGCGAAGGTGTCAATCCAGCGCTGCACACCAGGTGAGAGACAATCCGAAGTCCATGCAGTGAACAATGGCGGCGCGAAGGGCCCAGTGAGGTGCGTGATGAGGGCGACCGCGACGCCGAGGCCAACGGAAGCGCGAGCATTATCGCCAGCGGTCTCGCGCAGTTGGTGCCAGAAACTTTCGTCGTCAGCGCGCGATACTACGTGACGGCGAAACTCATAGACGTGGGCGACACGGAAGAACTCTGAGCAGATGTGCTTGAACAAATGAAGGCCCTGGCCTAGAAAAAGATCAACAGGATGCAGTACCGGCATTTCAATCTTCTGAAACTGTTGCCAGCGAAGGCGTGGCAACAACTGCTGCTTACTGGCTTTGTATTCGAGGTGCAACTCGACCGAGTAATAGGGCCGAGGTTTGTAGAGGTCGCGCAGCGTCATGGCGGCGTCTTCACCCTTTTTGAACTCCCAACTGCGTCCACTCACAGCACGCAGCATGTAGCCCTGTGACTCAAGCAGATCTTTAGCGGTATTGGCGTCGTCCTCGGCGAGGAGAAAATCGAGGTCGAGCTGTGAACGGCGTTCCATTCTAGGAACGGAGACCGGATAGAGCGAAAAGCCTTTCAGCGTGGCATAGCGTAGACCTCCGCTCTGGAAAGCGCGGTGTATTTCAAGAGCTTCTGCTGCAAGCTGGTCCATCCGGCGGTGGTTATCCTGAAGATTTTTTTCCCAGCGCCTCTGCAGTGAGACGGGTAATAAACTTTCCTGACCCTGATCACACAGGCTGCCGAAGAGATAGAGGGCGAGGCCACTGGTGTCTAACCACTGCAACTGACGCGACCATGCGCGTTCGGTGAAGTTACCAAGAAGAGCAGGCGCCTCATCTGGCGAGAGAAGCGCGGAGAGCAATGCTAGACGTTCTTGGTGAGACCCTGACAGCTGCTCCTTGCTCCTTGGTGAGGCCAACCGATGAGCAGCGTGAAACTGTTTTACGGTCGCTGCTTCCTCGTTGACTGAAGACGATGCTTGCATGCTTCTTTTGACTTTATGGACCGAAGCGACAAAGGCTTGTCTTATGGCTGTAAGGGTAATGTCACTCTTTTGTTTTCTCCAGGATGGTGCGGTGGTAAGAGATGCGTGTCAGGGCAATGGCTGGGAAGCCCTCAACAGCCCGCCTCCGCAAGCTGACGGAGACGCGCGATGGCCCAATCGAGATCGCTGTAATGCAACTCAAAGATCTCGGCCTCCAGCAGGCGCTCGATGCTCTCATACTGCGCCTCAAGTTGATGGGGCAGGCCGTAAGTTACCTGTCGCATAAAGGCCCGCGCAACTTCACGACGATATGGGACCAGATCTTCGCGTCCGCTCCTACGATTCAGGAAGACGATGTAGTCGATCTTTGTTTCGCCGACGCTCACGACGCCCTGCCCTAATGGAATCTCCACAGACGGTTTGCCCGCTGCGCGCGGTGTGATCTCGAGATCGCGAATCTCGGGAAAGAATTTTGCCCCTTCCGGACGCATACGTATCTTCCCTGAGTTGCCCGTGACGGTGCGTCCTTCTGCGTTTTGCAAGATGAAGGTGGCATCATCGGAGATATAGCCGAAGCCGGCACGCGCACAGGCATAGGACAGCGTGGATTTGCCAGCACCAGAGTCGCCACAAAGCAGGATGCCGTGGCCGTTCCATTCCAGACACGCACCATGCACGGGTGTGGCATAGCGGGTAACGATGTGGCACGCCGCCGCCGACTCCAGGAAAAAATAGCTGGCATAGAGAGGATGACGCAAAGTTGCTTCTGACAGGACGATTTGCGTGGTGCCACGTATAAGGTCGAAGAGGCTGTAATTCTCCGCGTCGGCGATGGCGGACATCAATGGAAGCATCATGCGAAAGTCAGGCGTCGGCGGACACTCTGTCGCGTCGGTTTCGACAACATGCACATCGATCAGGATGGGATCGGTATCGTAACGCGGGCCGAAAGCTTGCCAGATTGCACCGTAGAGATCGAGGACTTGCTGAGAGTTCGTGCGGAGCTCTACAGGAAATCCCATGGGATAGAAGCGTCCCTGCAGTGTGGGCTCGGGCACTTCGAGTGGGTGACGACGAAAGTCGAGCGGCCGTGATGCCGTGCACTCCGCTTCCAGATCTTCAATGGTCATGGACTTCCTCATAGATTGTTAGAACGCGTAGCGAGCAAAGGTCTCCACGGTAATCCGTTTGCTGGTATGACTCGATTATGAGTGAAGGGAGTAGTGCAAATTGTTAGGGACTTGTCATCGCTTTGTACCTAGATGAGCAGTTTGTTTTTCCATCTGCAATCCACGCCTGAGTCGGGAGGCCACGCGGGCTACGACGGAGCCAAGCGCAGGAAGGGCTCCCAGGTACACATCGCGATGCTTCGTAGAAGGCTCACAAGAAATGGCCGTGGAAGACCGTGAGATTTTTGTCGGCAACCCAAGTCATTCAAGGCTCCGTTGCGAGCGAAGACGAAGGCCGGGGATATGTGCGAACTTATAGATAGCCTCGCCTTCTCGATCAGTCGTTCTGTCTCTTCGCTATCGAAGGCCTTGCCGGTGTGTCTGCCGCCAGCCAGCTTTAGCTGCTTCATCTTCCTTAGGCGGCTCGGATCAACTCGCCTGGATCGCCAGCATCTTGAGAAGGAAACGAACCTCCTCATTGATCGTTTCGGGAGCCGCCTTCTCGCGGAGACGGCTCTCTTGATAGCCCGAGACCGTGGCCTCCTTGACGTCAACGACGAGCCTCGTCCCTAGAGCGTGGGCACAAAAATGGGCACAGTGGCACATTTCCGGCCCTTCCACTTCTTTCTACTTGATTAACTTGTTGATTTTATTGGCTCCGCAGGTAGGACTCGAACCTACAACCCTTCGGTTAACAGCCGAATGCTCTGCCATTGAGCTACTGCGGAACGTGGCACCCACTGTGGGGATCTTGAAACAGCGTACCGCAGCGGAAGAACTCACGCCGGGCCACCTGTCTGTTATAGCAAAATGAGGCCGCAGGGTCAAAGGGAGCAACTGTCCGCACGCGAATCGAGGCTGAGACGATCATTAGGGATAAAGCAGAACAGCTATGCTATAGCCAGCAAAAGCGCTGCTCCCTGGCGTACAGGCTCCCACCTCCGCATGCGTGTAATGCCCTGAGTTGAGCTTGGCCGTGAGTTGCTCTGGCAGCGACGCCAGGTTCGATCCCGAGTACCGCATGACAAACGATGGCTGACGATCTCCCGCGTAGCCTTTCTCGCGCAAACAGGTCTGGCGCGCCTCGGACGTCGGCGTAATCGTAATACCGGAACGTTGCGCCACCAGCGCACTCACCCTGGCCTCCTGCGTAGCGAGAGACAGCGCTTCCACATCCCGGGAGAAGTCTTGGACAGCCCAAAGGCGGCCTCGATACACCACTGCCGAAATGCCCACGGAAGTAACTACCGGATCCAGAATGTTTGCGCGATGTCCTGGTGAGTGCATCCATGCGCTGTGGAGCGTGATCGACGATTCGCCAACCCCTACATTCTCGGCGACCGTAGAGAACTTCGCGCCAGCAGTCGACGTACGCTGCTTGAGATCCGGCTCGCCCGAAAACTGGTGGGAGATGCCTCCAGTCCGGGCCATGCGAATCGCGTGCTCTCGCGCAGCAATCGCCATCTGCGGGTTCCATGTCAGTGCAGGCAGACCTGCTGCAGCGCGCTCGTGGTTCAACGCCGCAAACAGATACTGTTCTGCAACCGTCCGGCCCTGAGCCGATACGTTCTGGCCACATGTGACAAAAAATAAGAACGCTGCAAAGACAAAGGCACGCCGCACAATCGACCCCGGATCACTCACAACTGTTCAGACACGGACTTGATTCAGTCGATGCGTTTGTTTCTCGAATGCTCAACTGCCCTGCTTCAATGGCGGAAGCATGCCGCGAAAGCGAAACATCAGTTTCGCCAGGGCAAAGGAACTGGCATACCTCGGTCCATACAGCTTCGGATTATCCATGGTGCGGATCAGCCAGCCAAGATAGAACTTGTCCGCCCACATCGGCACTTTCACCTGGTCGCCCGAAAGAAAAGCGATCGCGGCGCCGATGCAGTGGATGCCCGGAACAAAACTCAGATTTCGGCGCAGATAAAGGCCAAGCCGCTCTTGGCTTCCTCCGCCAATCGTCATGATCACGTGCCTGGGACGAAGACGTTCCAGCATCTCCAAGAGCACCGGATCCTGGATCGGCCCCGGAGGATAAACCGGTGCGAGATAGATATGGGAGTCCGGTGGATCGATGCCCTGCGTCTGTAGCCACGCGCGGTTCGTCTCCGCCGACTTTGGCCGAGCCATCACCCATACTGTCTCCTCAGGCCTCTTCATCTCCGGACGCGAGAGAAGTTCATCCAGATACGCCAGACCCGAGATGCGCGGGATCTTCTCCCATTGCAAAAGCTGCCACACCAAAACCATGTAGGCGCTGTCCGCGATCACAAAATCAGCTTCCAGCAGAGCTTCGCGCGACTCCAGGTCCGTCTCGATCAAGCGCAGCACCGGAGCAGAGGGAACCACCAGAAGCCCACCATGCAACATCCGGTCGACCGCGCCCTTGAGCGATCCCGCAAAAAAACGAACTCCGAGAATGGTTCGAAACTCTTTGCCATCCCGTTTCTCTGTGGAAGAAATCTCCCGGTTCAACTCAGCCATAGCACAAGTATGCCTGACGGTTCCCCCTGCCGACGCAGTCTGCCCAACCACAGGTAACATGTTCCCAGTGATGCATCGCAACTGGCTTACATGGACGGCGCTTTTTCTTTTGGGAATCTTCGCCGTCGCTGCTCTTCTGGCACCATGGATCGCGCCACACGATCCAGCCGCGCTCAATCTGCAGGCACGCCTGCTCTCTCCGGGCCACGATCACTGGTTTGGCACGGACGAACTCGGACGAGATATCTTCTCGCGCACACTCTTCGGCGCGCGTATCTCCCTCACCGTAGCCATTACGGTCGTAGGTCTATCTCTTGTGTTCGGTGCTTTGGTCGGCTGCGTTGCAGGCTTCTACGGCGGCTGGCGCGATGCCCTGCTCAACATCTACGTCATGAACGCTTTCATGGCTTTGCCCGGAATACTTCTTGCCATCGCGCTTGTCGCTTTCCTTGGCCCGGGTTTGCGCAATGTCATCCTCGCGCTCGCGATCTCCGGCTGGGTCAACTACGCTCGGCTGGTGCGCGCTCAGGTAATGGCGGCCAGAGAGCGCGAGTATGTGGAAGCGGCCCGTGCCCTCGGAGCAAATAACCTCCGCATCCTCACACGCCACATTCTTCCCAACATTCTGCAACCTGTGATCGTGCAGGCAGCCGTAGGCATGGCAGCTGCGATCCTGGCGGAAGCCACCTTGAGCTTCCTCGGCCTCGGCGTTCCTCCGCCGATGGCAAGCTGGGGATCCATGCTGAACGACGCACGGCCCCACCTCTTCGACGCTCCGCACATGATCTTCTTCCCCGCCATGGCGGTCATGCTCTGCGTGCTGGCGTTCTGCTTCCTTGGCGACGCTTTACGAGATTACGCCGATCCCAGAACACGCCTCTCCGCTGGCCTATAGCCTCAATCGGTCATCCCGTAGCGGTAGCGAATCTGCTTCCAATCTTCCGCACAAGAGAGAAGCGCCCGGATCCCGTCAGGCGGGTTCAACGGGCGCTGTGCAGGTGGAGCCCTTCCCAAGGCTGCCTACAAAAGTAAAACTACAGTTGATGGGTTTCTAAAACAAGAAATCTCTGGTAACCATAAGGTAATCAAAACAAGTTACTTACCGCTAGAGCGTAGCCCCGCCACCCATTCTGGATCGAAACAACTCGACCTCAGTTCCCATCAAAACTTTGAGGACAGTGGCCTCGGCAAGAGCCAGATCCATACCGTCCTCCAGAACCAGCAGGACAGACGGCCCCGCACCCGAAAGCGCCACGCCGAGAATGCCATCCTTGCCCGCCAGTGGCAAAAGGAGCGGCAGTAAAGCGCATGCCTCCGACCGATATGGCTGGTGGACTCGATCGCGCATAGCCAACGCCAGCAATTCACCACGCCCGGTAGCAAACGCCGCCGTCAGTAACGACGCAGCCTGGATATTCGCTACGGTGTCCGCCCTGGAATAGCTCTCAGGCAACAGACCGCGCGCCTTTGAAGTAGACAACGAAGCTCCGGGCATCACCAGAAGCAACGGCCACTGTGTCGCGGGCGCAAGCGAGACTGCGGATACGGTTGTCAGCGACCCTTCCGCCGACATGGCTGACACCGTTAGCCCGCCCATTACGCAGGCGGCCACGTTGTCCGGATGACCCTCACGAAGGCTTGCCTCGGTCAGAATCTCGTGGCGGCCCCATCCCAACTTCCCGAAGTGCGAAGCCAGAGCAATACCAGCCACAAGCGCCGCCGCGGAAGAGCCGCAGCCCATCCCCAACGGAATCTCGTTCCGCACCTTCAACGCCAGCGCGGGAACACTGATCCCCTGCTGCCCCAGCACCTCCTGGTACGTGGACAGGATCAGGGAGTCCTCGATATCGCCGCACACCTGTGCATTACGGCCCGTCGCCTCAATCGCGAACTTCCCGGCAACCTCCGCCTCCACGTACAGGTGAAAGTCCATCGCCAGGCCTAGGGCGTCGAAGCCCGGCCCAAGGTTCGCGGAAGTTGCAGGCAGACGAAGCCGTACCGTTCCACTCATCTTCAGCGTACCGGCACAGGTGTGTTCTTAATCTCGGCATCCAGAGCGCGCAACACCGTCTCAGGATCGGCATCGAGAACCAAAGGCGGCCTGCGGTACGGCGCAGCCTCCTCGATGTCCATGGCCAGCATGCCGCGATGAAAGTCGATGGTGTACTCCGGATCCTTCAGCGTGTGACCGGTCAGCAGAAGTACCGTGCGCTCGCCGCGCTCCACACGGCCCTGCGCGACGAGCTTCTTAAGACCCGCCAGCGTCACAGCAGACGCCGGTTCGCAACCGATACCCTCGGCACCGATCTGCGCCTTGGCAAACGCAATCTCCGACTCCGAAACCTGCTCGCACCACCCATTGGTCGTCTCGATGATGCGTGCGGCCTTACGCCACGAAGCAGGATTCCCAATACGGATCGCCGTCGCTCGCGTGTCCGCAACGACCGGGTCGATCTCCTTGTGATCGTTCGTAAACCATTGAAAGAGCGGGTTAGCGCCCATTGCCTGGATCACCGAGATCTTCGGTACGCGGTCGATCAAACCCAGGTGCTTCATTTCGGCAAAACCCTTGCCCAAAGCCGATCCGTTGGCCAAGTTGCCGCCCGGCACGATCACGTGATCCGGCACCTGCCAGTCAAGCTGCTCCACCATCTCCACCGCAGGCGTCTTCTGCCCCTCCAGACGATAGGGGTTCACAGAGTTCAGCAGATAAATCGGATGCCGCTTCACCAGTTCAGCCAAAATCCGCACGCAGCCGTCGAAATCGGTCTTCAACTGGACTGTCATCGCGCCATAGTCCATCGACTGCGAAAGCTTGCCCCAGGCAATTTTGCCCTCAGGAATGAAGACGATGCTCCGCAGACCGGCGCGCGCCGCATAGGCCGCCATCGCAGCAGAGGTATTTCCGGTGGAGGCGCAGGCCACCCACTCATAACCGCGTTCTACAGCAACCGATAGCGCGGCCGTCATACCCGTGTCTTTGAATGAGCCCGTGGGATTCATGCCCTGGTGCTTCGCCAGCAGAAAATCCAGCCCCAGCGTCTTCGCGCAGCGGGGGAGATCGTAAAGCGGCGTGTTTCCCTCGCGCAGAGTGGTGGCGGTGTTGTCGTCCTTCAGAATCGGCAGCAACTCGCGATAGCGCCAGACGCCGGACTGGTCAATCGGCAGCGTGGAGTCGCGCCGTTCGGCCCAGAGATGCCGCAGCGCGGACGGGTTGGGTAGATTCCGATGGGGTGCGCCGGAGGTCTCGGCGCTTTCGCTCCAAGGGTACTCAATCTCATAAAGTTCGCGCGTTTCAGGATCCCTAAAATCGTGGGGAGCATCTTCGGGAGATATACGCTCGCCCGTTCCGATGCATCGAAGCTGATGTGACCGCATATTCATGGCTAGGTACAGGGTATCGTAAAGGCTGCTTCTCTATGAAACAGCTCGCTTTCATCGCTTTCGTTTTGGCGGCATTTTGCGCGTCTTCCAGTACCGCAACAGCCCAGGCAAAACCTGCCCCTAAACCTAAGACAGAGCTGCACGTAGCCTCTGCGGCAGACATGCAACCGGTCTTTGAGGTGCTTGCACCTTACTTCGAGCGCAAGACCGGAATTCATCTCGTCATCAACTACGGCGCGTCCTCCATCCTCGCCGAACAGATGATCTCCGGAGCCCCCGCAGACATCTTCTTATCCGCTGACTATATGTTCGCCGAACGCGTGGTCTCCAGCGGCATGGCCGACTCCACCGACGCGATCCCCTATGCAAAAGGAGCCCTTGTTCTCTGGACCCGTAAGGACTCGCGCTTCAGCCCGCTCCACCTCGAAGTTCTGGAACGCAAAGATCTCAAGTCCGTTGCCATCGCCAATCCCGACCACGCACCCTATGGCCGGGCCGCCATCGCAGCTCTCAAAAAGATGAAATTCTACGAGAACGTTGCGCCGCATTTCGTTCAAGGCGAATCAGTTGCGCAAACAGCCCAGTTCGCGCAGACCGGCAATGCGGAACTCGCCCTGATCTCCGAGACCATTGCCACATCGCCAAAGTTCAAGAACAGCGGCAGCTTCGTCCTCTTCCCGACCTACGTCTACCCTGAGATCCGCCAGTGCGCAGTCGTCCTGCGCAGCTCTCCCCAGCGCGATAACGCTCACAAGCTACTCGACTACATCCTGAGCGACGAAGTCCAGGGACACCTCACCAGCCTCGGTCTCCGCCCCATCAAATAAGCTAAACAGGGTCCTCTTTGTCATCCCGTAGCGAAGCGAAGGAACTCCACCAGCTACACTCGCAAAGTGGATAAGGAAGCTCTCCTCCTCACACTTCGCCTCGCCACGATCACCACGCTGGTGCTGATGCTTCTCACCCTGCCCCTGGCGGGCTGGCTCGCCCTGGGCCGCAGCAGGATTCGTTACGTCATCGAAGCGCTCGTCGCTGTTCCGATCGTTCTCCCGCCTACCGTGCTCGGCTTCTACCTCCTCGTCGGTCTCGGCCCGCTCACGGCCATAGGGCGAGCGATCGTCCGCCTCCTCGGCCATCCACTGGCCTTCACCTTCTCGGGCTTAGTCGTAGGCTCCGTTCTCTATAGCCTGCCCTTCGCCGTGCAGCCGGTCGTTGCAGGCTTGCGCAGTATCGATCCGCGCTATCTCGAAGCCGCACAGACCCTTGGAGTCTCTCCGAGCCGCGTCTTACGAGCCATCGCTCTACCTCTCGCGAAGAGCTCCATACTCGCCGCCACAGTCCTCACCTTCATGCACACCGTCGGAGAGTTCGGCGTCGTCCTCATGCTCGGCGGAGGCATCCCCGGTCGCACACAGACGCTTTCCATCTCCCTTTTCGACCAGGTTCAGAACTTCGACTACGCGGCAGCCAATCACACAGCACTCTGGCTCCTTCTAGCCTCCACCGTCGCCCTGCTCTTCGTTTACGGCCGCAGCCTCTTCCGGAGAAACGGCGATGCTTGAGCTGACTCTCCGGGGCGAACGCGGAAGACAACATCTCGAGATCCATCTCGAAGTCACGCGGCCGTGGACCGTCCTCTTCGGCGCATCCGGTGCTGGAAAATCCAGCGTCCTCCGCGCCATCGCGGGTCTTTGGCAGCCGCCTGCGGCGCGCGTTCTTCTCGACAAAATAGATGTCTCTTCCCTAAGACCCGACCGTCGCCAGATTCCCCTCGTCACCCATCACGCAGCGCTCTTCCCAAATATGACTGCGCGCGGGAATCTACTCTTCCCTCTCAACGGGAAAAATACGGACTTCGCAGACGAACTCCTCAAGCGCTTCCAGGTCGAACACGTCCGGGACAGCAAGCCCGCCACCCTCTCCAGCGGAGAGCGCCAGCGCGTTGCGCTCGCCCGAGCAATCACCTGCCGCCCACGACTTCTCCTGCTCGATGAAGCCCTGAGCGGCCTCGACATCCCGCTTCGCACGCAGCTCATCGCCGAACTCAAGCGCTGGCAGGCAGACTCCGGAGCTCTTATCCTCTCCGTCACCCATAACTTGTCCGAAACGCTCGAATCAGCCGACGAAGTCGCCCGTCTCGAAGATGGCCGAATCATCCAGACCGGATCGGCACGCGAAGTCCTAAGCGACCGCCGCGATCATCTTTTGCATCTGCTAGGAAACTGAGACCGGCTCCTGCTCAAGCGACACGCCGAACCGCTCGCGCACAACCCGCGCAATCTCATCGCGCAAGGCCACTATCTCTGCCGCCGTTGCACCTCCCCGGTTCGTCAGCGCCAGTGTATGCCGCGTTGAAATCCCCACCGACCCCATCACATAGCCTCGCGGAAATCCAGCCTGCTCGATCAACCACGCCGCAGGAAGCTTCACGCGATCTTCCCCCACAGCCCAATGCGGAACTTTCTCTATCCCCAAAGCATCTGCGATCCCTGCCAGCGCCTCCACCGGTACTATGGGATTTCGGAAGAACGACCCCGCCGAGCAGGTATCCGCGTCACGCCCGTCGGGATACTTTCCTGAACCATCAGGCGCAGCCGTCACCATGCCCTTCAAGCCTCGAATCTCACGGACGGCGTTCGCCACCTCCAGAAGATCAGGAGAGGAACCCTCTGCAAACCGCTTAACCAGATCCGCATACTTAAGCTGCGGCGCGCCACCGGCGTGCAGACAAAAATCCACACGCGTCACCACGTAACGCCCTTTGGCGCCACCCTCCGCAGGGTCGGTATTGAAGAGGCTGGTGCGATAGGCAAATCCGCACTCTTCCTTCGTCAGTTCAACAAACTTTTCCAGCTCTAGATCGAAGGCCCGCACACGCACAATCGTCTCGGCCACCTCCTGCCCATACGCTCCGACGTTCTGCACCGGTGTTCCGCCGACGGTTCCCGGAATTCCAGCCAGACACTCCACACCGGCCAGATTATTTTCCACGGCGTACTGCACGAAGCGGTCCCAACTCTCCCCGGCTCCGACGCGCAGGCAGTTGCCCTCACGCGAAATTCCCTCGATCGCAATCCGGATCACCAGGCCATCAAAGCCGGCATCGCCCACCAGCAGATTGCTTCCTCCTCCCAGAACAAAAACACGTAAGTCCTTTTGAGACGCAAACTTCAGCGCCCATAGGAGATCGCCTTCCGTCGACGCGGTCGCCATCCAACGTGCGGGGCCGCCGATTCCAAGGGTGGTGTACGGCGCCAGCACGACCTGTTCCAGAAACGTCATTCCCGTTTGAGGGTAAATCACCCCTCGTACCCCAATACGAACCCTACCGGGTTTGCGTAGAATCAAAGCAGCACACGGCTTTCAACCGTCTGCAAGGAGGATGCATGTATCCAGAACTTATGGTGATCCCGATGCGCGAGGAACTTACACGCGCCGGCTTGAATGAGGCCCGTACAGCAGCCGAGGTAGATGCTGCTCTCGCAAAGCCCGGAACCACCCTGCTCGTCGTCAACTCGATCTGTGGTTGCGCGGCAGGCAAAATGCGCCCAGGCGTCCGTCTGGCAATGCAGAACGGCATCAAGCCCGACCAGGCCGTCACCGTCTTCGCCGGTCAGGACCGCGATGCCACCGAAAAGGCACGCACCTATTTTCAGGGTCATCCCCCCACCTCTCCCGCTATCGCCATCCTGCGCGACGGCCAGCTCGTTTACCTGATGCAGCGCTCGGCGATTGAAACCTCGAACGCTCCCGCGATCGCACAGGAGCTCACGCGGGCCTTCGATACCTACTGCGCAAAGACCAGCGCGTAAGTTTCACGTCTTCGCAACACCAAAAGGGGAAGTCCGCTGCATGCGGACTTCCCCTTTTGGTGTCGAGCTCATGTTTTCCGCTGTATCGCCGATGAAGTGAGGAAAGCGATGCAGTCTACCCTCTCCCATTTCACGACCAACTCTCTCACCGCGCACCCTGAAGACTTCGGCCTGATCGGTCGCAGCTCCGCGATGGAGCGCCTCAGGCTTCAAATCCATCGCATCGGTCCCCACTTCCGCAGCGTGCTTCTCACGGGAGAACCCGGCACAGGCAAAGCGCTGATTGCGCATGCTCTCCACACCCTGGCCATGGGGCCGGACGCTCCCTTCGTGCGCGACGTTTCCTCTGCAATAGAACACCTCGCAACCTCGAGGGGCACCCTGTTTTTAAACGAGCTCGGCGAAATGCCGCTCGCTAGGCAGGGGTTCCTGCTTGATGCTCTCCGGCATCAGGATCTGCGTGTCGTCGCCGCAACGCGGTACGACCTCCGACCCCACGTTCAGGCGGGAGGCTTCCGAAAGGATCTCTACGAGCGTCTTGCAACGATCGAGATCCCCATACCTCCACTGCGCTCACACCTGGAAGATCTCGAAGAGCTCGCTACCCACTTTGTTAGCCTCTCCGCCCGCCAATCGGGCAGACCCGCTCCCACACTTTCGGCCAGCGTGCTGGCACGCCTTCTCTGCCACACATGGCCCGGCAACGTTCGCGAGCTTGAAGAGGTGATCCACTACGCCGTCGCCCAGACCGGCGAAGAGGTCGTGGAGATCCGCCATCTGCCCGCTTATCTCTGCGCGGAAGATCGTCCCCCTGAGGTTCCCCTGCCTCATCTCCCTTCGGGGAAAACCCAGCGATTGGAGGACATCGTACGCGGACACGTGAACTACGTACTGGGCCACTGTGGCGGCAACAAGCTTCGCGCCGCGGAGTGTCTTGGCATCAGTCGATCCACCCTTTACCGCATGCTGGATAAGAAGGCCGCTTCTCAGGCCACAGGAAACGCTCTCTCCACTCTCCTTTCCGATTAGGACCACCAGCGACCTTCGGATTGATACACTCAGACAATTCCGAGGTCTACGAAATATGGCTCACTCCATGCTCCACACCGTGCGTTCTTTCACTGCTGCGGCCGCGCTCGCCGCAGGTCTGATCGCCGCCAGCCCGCTCCTGCGGAGCCAGAACGCACCTGCAGACCGCTCCAAGGCGCTCAACGCGCTCTTTGCCGAGTACTGGGAAGACGTTCTGCGCCATTCGCCCGAAACCGCCACCTACCTTGGCGATAAGCGCTACAACGATCGTTGGAGCGACCTGTCCGCTGCCGGCTTCTCCAACCAGCTCCAGCGCGAACGGGTCTTTATCGAGCGCCTTGGAGCGATCGACACCACGGGGCTCAGTGACCAGGACAAACTCTCCTCGGAACTGCTCCTCCGCGCGCTCATCGACGATCAGGAGTCTGCCCGCTTCAAGGAATGGGAGATGCCGGTCAACCAGTTCAACGGCTTCCATACACAGGTGCCGCAGCTTGCAGCGGCGACGGCCTTCGACACGGTGAAGGACTACGACGACTACATCAGGCGTCTCTCCACGGTTGACAAGCCCTTTTCGCAGATCATGATCGACATGGAAGCCGGCATGAACGACGGACGCATGCCTCCCAAGTTCCTTCTGGAGAAGGTGCTCGTTCAGACAAACGCGCTCATCGCCATCAAGCCGGAAGATTCGCCCTTTGCCGCTCCGCTCAAGCAGTTCCCCAAGACGATCAGCGCAGCGGAGCAGAAGCGTATTCATGACGAGGTGATGCACGCCATCACCACCGTAGTTCTTCCCAGCTATCAGCACTTCGCGAAGTTCCTCTCTACTCAGTACATTCCCAAGGGCCGCACTGAACCCGGCATCTCTTCCATACCCGATGGCGACGCCTATTACGCCTTCCGTATCCGGCAGAGCACAACGACCGACAAGACCGCCGACGAGATTCACAAGATCGGCCTGGAAGAAGTAAAGCGTGACGAGGCCGCCATGCTCGTCATCGCGAAGAAGATGGGTTTCAACGATCTCAAAACCTTCAACGCCGCCATCAAAACGAATCCCAAGCTGCACGCTACCTCCAAGCAGCAACTCATCGACGCCTACTCCAGCCACATCAACGACATGAAGGCCAAGCTGCCGCAGCTCTTCGGTACGCTGCCCAAAGCCCCGCTCGAGGTCTTGCCCGTTCCTGAGTACATGGAGAAGGAGCAGGCCGCAGCCTACTACCAGCCCGGCACGCCGGATGGAAAGCGCCCCGGCCGCGTCTACGTTAACACGTACAACTTCGCCAGCCGTGGTCTCGAGGACGCGGAGGTCGTCTCTTACCACGAGGGTCTGCCCGGACATCATCTGCAGATCTCCATCTCTCAGGAACTCACTGGTATCCCAGAGTTCCGCAAGCAGAGCTACTACACTGCCTACACAGAAGGTTGGGGCCTCTACAGCGAGCGGCTGGGCAAGGAAGTCGGCTTCTACCAGGATCCTTACAATGACTATGGACGACTCAAGGCTGATGTCTGGCGTGCGATCCGCCTCGTAGTCGATACCGGCGTCCACTCCAAACACTGGACACGCCAGCAGATGGTCGACTTTTTCCACGATCACTCCTCCATCGACGAGACCAACATCCAGGCCGAAACCGATCGCTACATCGCCTGGCCCGCACAGGCTCTGGGCTACAAAATCGGCCAGCTCAAGCTCATCGAACTCCGCGATCGCGCACAGACTGCTCTCGGCGCGAAGTTCGACCTCCGCAAGTTCCACGACCTCGTCATCGACTCCGGCGCACTTCCGCTCGACGTCCTCGACAAGCGCGTGAACACTTGGATTGCGACGCAGAAATAGCATCTAATCAGCCGGATGCCTTCAACCCTGCTCCTCTATAACCCGAAGGCCGGCGGTGGCGCCGTCCTTCGGCAACTGCCCTCTCTGCTGGCGGCTCTGCGCCTCCACTTTCCGGATGTCGAATCCCTGGCCACGACCGGCCCCGCAAGCGCCGGACCACAGGTCGCCGAAGCGGCCGAGGCAGGAACGCAGCTCGTCATCGTCTGCGGAGGCGACGGCACCCTCTTCGAAGCGCTGCAGGGAGCCGTCCACAGGGACATTGCCCTGACCATTATTCCCTTCGGCACGGGGAACGTGATCGCGCGCGACCTTGGCCTGAGCATGAACCCACTGCAAGCCATCCAACAATTGGTCCGGTTTGAGAGAAGGCGCGTTCCTGTCGGCACACTGGCCCGACCGAGAGACGCCGCTCCCACGTATTTCCTTACCGCCACCGGCGCGGGCTTTCACGCGGAGCTGATGTCGCTGCCCAAGCCCACGGCAAGCGCCTCACGGATGCACTACTTCTTTCAAGGCCTCCACCTGATTCGCAGAAATCGGGTGGAAGATTTTGACGTGCGCATCGGTCTACCCGACGGAACCGAGATCGCGCTCGTTGCCTCCGAGCTGCTCATCCTTCGCGCGCGCTCCTTCGGCGGTATCCTGCACCGCTGGCGTCCGGGGAATGCGCTCACACGCAACGACCTGCTCGCGATCCTGACACGGAAGCACAATCGTCTCGGGCTCTTCCTCTTTATCCTGCGCTGCCTTCTCGGTCGGGCTCCCCTCGAAAGCGTCGAAAGCGCAGACAACCTGATCGCTGTTCGCGCCACGGAGATCCTTTGCACGCCCCGTGATTACGCGATCGAAGCCGAAGCCGACGGCGAGCCATTCGGCATCCTTCCGCTTCACATCTCCACCGTTCCGGACGCGCTCACCTTCCTTCTTCCGAAGGACTATCCCAGCAACTGATCTGTCATCCTGCAGCGAAGTAACTGGGTGCCCCATACATCGCGCTTTTTGCGATGTGTGGGGCATTCGCGCAACGCGCAAGCCGCCTTAAAACCAGATCCCTCCACTTCGTTGCGGGATGAAAAGGTTGCTGGCTGCGAAACCGTGCGCCGCGCAGAGCGCACAAGCCAGATCCCTAAGGAATCTCCTTCCTTTGTCATCCCATAGCGAAAGCGAAGGGATCTGCTTTTCCAACGATTTACAACCGGGCCAGCACCCTCGCCGAAAGCAACCGGTCCTCAAGATGCCGCTCCAGCGCCGTCAAGGCGAACCTTCTCAGGTCCAAAGCCCTGGCCTTCGGAAAAGGCTCTTGCGCCAGAACGGCGATCGGCTGCTGGAAGATTCGCACCGCCAGCGCGGAACTCTCCGCACTCACCTCGACGCTTCCGCTGCCGCGATGGACACTACACGTTGCCCCGTCCCTCGCTGGTGAATAAAAAAATCCCTTTCCTCGCAGACTCTCGCCACACACCGCACAAGAGGAGAGGTCGGGCATCCACCCCAACAGCCGCGTTACCCAGAGCAGAAAATACGTCACAGGAAGCCAGACCTCGCCCACCTGCATCCGCTCGATCGTCGTAAGGGCCAGACGAAAGACATCATCCTCCGGTGCCTGCTCCGGCAACGCGCTCTCCAGTACCTCCGCCACGACGGAAAGTGCCGCGGAGCGCGCGTAGTCCACCGGCTCGCGGAGCGGCGACCACAGAATCTCGAAGCTGTTCAGTCGCACGAGCTCCTGTCGGGGCCTCTCCGCCCAGCTCGCGCGTACATAGGTCAAAGGCTCCAGAGCACCCCCAAAGCGCCGCCGCGACCGCATGGCATGCCGAGCCACACCCTTCACACGCCCCTGGTGCCGCGTAAAGATCGAGACCAGCAGGTCCGCCTCCTGGAAGGGCCACGTCCGCAGCACGATCGCCTCATCCTGCCGCTCGCTCATACCCCTCCTTTCTGAAGGCTTGGATGCAAACAGAAAGCGCGCAACCTCTGCAGAGGTTGCGCGCGTCCATCATGAACTTCGAAGGGGTTAGCGCCCGAAGTGGGCAGCGTTCTTCTCCTGGAACTCGGCCCACTTGTCGGGCAGATCGTCGGCGGCGTAGATCGCAGAGACCGGGCACACAGGAACGCAAGCGCCGCAGTCGATGCACTCCACGGGGTCGATGAAGAGCTGTACCGCCTCTTCGTTACCATCCTCACCCTTCTTGGGGTGGATGCAGTCTACGGGGCAAGCGTCTGCGCAAGCCGTGTCCTTGGTTCCAATGCAGGGTTCTGCGATTACGTATGCCATTTCAAAATCCTCTCAAAACTACATCAAAGAATATCCGTTCGGGATCTTCATTCTATCAGCAGAAAACCCGCGCCAGACTTGCCGATTCGTTCCTCAAACTCGGACCGTTGCGGACGGAATTCTTATAGGGCTTCCCGTCGCTGGCGAAACTCAGCGGGCGTCGGAATTGGCGCCAGTCCACGGCCCGCAAACATCTCCTCGAAGACGTGCTGTAGCTCATCCGTGATCAGACCGTTCGTCGCCAGGACCTCGCGCGAATCCAGCCGGAACGGCGCTCCGTCAAAGCGCGTAATCTTTCCACCGGCCTCTGTCACCAGGAGTGCGCCAGCCGCCGTATCCCAGGGGTTCAGGTTGAACTCCCAGAAGCCTTCCAGGCGTCCGCAGGCCACATAGGCGAGGTCGACCGCTGCTGCTCCTGCACGGCGTACACCGTGCGTCCGCAGCGTGATCTGCTGGTAGAAATGGATGTTCGGGCTTTCGTGCCGCTTCACGCTAGGAAAGCCCGTCGCGATCAGAGACTCCTGCATCTTCGCCGTACGGGAGACGTGCATCGGCTCGCCGTTCCTCCGCGCGCCTTTACCGAGTTCTGCCTGAAAGAGTTCATCCCGCAGAGGCTCATAGATCACCGCGGCAACGATGGCGCCGTCTTCGTCCTCGGGCAGACCGGCAGGGCGACGTTCCAGTCCCATCGAGACGCAAAAATAGGGGAAGCCGTGGGCGAAGTTCGTCGTTCCGTCCAGGGGATCGATGTACCAGCGATACTCCGCTCCCATCTGCTGCCGCGTTCCCTCTTCGCCGAAGATTCCATGCTTGGGAAATACCGTCTGAAGCCGTTCTGTGATCAGCTTCTCGCTGGCGCGGTCGGCCTCCGTCACCAGGTCCACGTCGCCCTTGTACTCTGCCGCGACGCCGCGCTTGTAATACTCGCGCAACAGCGCTCCCGCCTCGCGGGCAATCTCACCCGCAGCATCCGCAAATTCAAACTTAACCGGCTCACTCATACAGAAGAGAATACTCGCCAAAGCAGTCCGCGGACTTCCTGGCTCGCTCGAATCTCAGCGACCATCGGCGAAGTAACCGGACTTGTACCGCAGTCTGGCCGTAGCAGCCCGTGCTGCATCCGTCAGACGAACGTTGATGGTCCGGAAGCCGTCGTCTCTGTGGCGGGGTGGCGCGTAATACCCCAGCAGATACTGCGTTCGCAGATCGTCCGAGAGGTGCGCAAAGGCCTTGTCGAGGTCGTGTTTATCCAGTACGTAGAAGTATTTTCCACCCGTGTCCTGCGCCATCTGGATAAGGGCGTGCTCTCCGCCAGTGTTGCGTCCGGCGTCGGCTTCGATGGGCACCATGATGATGGGGTAAATCGCCGCACCGGCGCGCTCCGCAGCCTCGACCGCCTGCTGATACCGCATGCCCTTGGTCGTGTTGCCGCCGTCGGTCACAATCACAAGGATTCTGCGCCGCGTCGCATCGCGCTTTGCCTCGGTCAATCGCTGCGAAGCCAGATAGATCGCGTTGTAGAGCGAAGTCGCGTCCCCCTTACGGAGACTGCCGATGCCTGCGTTCATCCGGCCTGCGTCGTTCGTGAACGGGACGATCTCGTCCACGGAGTCCGAGAACGAGATCAGGTCCATCTCGTCCTGTTCGCGCAACATCTGCTTCACAAACCGCTTTGCCGCATCGCGCTCCGTGTGGAACTGCGACATCACGCTCTCTGAAGTATCGATCGCCATCACGATCGAAAGCGGTGTCGTCGCCTGCCGCTCAAAGATGGCGATCTTCTGCGGCTTGCCCTCTTCCAGGATCTGAAAATCACTCTGTTTCAGATCGGGAATCGGGACATCCATCGCGTCGGTTGCGTTTACGGGCACGTTGACCAGTCGCGTCTCGACACGCAGCACGGGCACGTCCGTCTCCTGCGCTGAAGCTGCCAGAACGAGTGGAAGAGCGAGGAGTACAGCCGCGAGTTTCAAACGGATTCCGCCGGAACGATGGCATCCGGGAAGGCTTCGCCATCGGCCCAGACCGCGCCGTCGACAAAGTACTCCTTCTTCCAGATGGGCACCGTCTTCTTCAGAGTATCGATCAGCCAACGACAAGCCTCGAAGGTCACGCCGCGATGCGCGCTGGAGACGCCGATCAGGATGCTCGTTTCGCCGATCTCCAGCTTGCCTAGACGATGCACAATGGCCACATCGCGCACACCGAACTTTTGAATCGCTTCCGTGGCAAGCGAGCGCATCTGTTCCAAAGCCATCTCTTCATACGCGGTGTAGTCGAGATAAAGCGTCTGTCGCCCACGGGTGTTGTTACGCACGATGCCGTCGAAGACGCATACCGCACCGTCTTCGCCCAGCTTCAGCGCTGCTGTAACCGCCGAAGTATCAATCACCGCGCGTGTTAGTTCAACCTGCATTGCAAGGCCAACCCCTGATAAAAGATTAGACGCTGGGAGATGCTCCGCCGCTTACAGGAGGCAGGAGCGCCACTTCGTCGCCGTCCACAAGCCCGGTGTCTCGTCCAACGTAAGCCTGGTTCACTGCTACCGCGATCCGCGGCCACAGCGAAGCAAGCTGCGGAGCGCGGACTTCGCACTGACGGGCGACCGCGGCCACATTGGACCCAGAAGCCAGCTCCAGCTGGAATTCGGCTCCCAGCACATCCCGCAGTATCCCAAAACAAAGTACACGCACACGCATCGTTCGAGGATATCGCCTTAAAGAAAAAGCGGCCCGGCAGTTTCGCCGGGCCGCTTCGATTTACCGCTATTCTGCTCAGACCGTAGCCGCGAGAACCTCTTCGCGAACGATCTCGTCCTTCACGGCCTCGCGGAGGCTGTGCGGCAGAGCGATCCGCAACACATCCTCGATGCGCGAAGCATAGTGGATCGCGATGCCCGCCTTCTGGTCCGCCGTCAAGTCTTCTTCGACGTTTGGTTTCACGTCGATCGGAAGAATGATGGTCTTCACACCAGCCCGTCTGGCTGCAAGGAACTTCTCCTTGATGCCACCTACCGGGAGCACATTGCCCGAGAGCGTAATCTCTCCGGTCATGGCCAGCAGAGGATGCACTGGCATATCCGTGAGCAAGGAGACGATCGCCGTTGCCATGGTCACGCCTGCCGAAGGTCCATCCTTCGGAATCGCGCCTGCCGGAACGTGCAGATGAAGATCGATGTCTTTCAATACATCGTCATCCAGACCGAGGGAACCCGCGTTCGAACGTACCCAAGTCAGCGCCGCCTGCATACTCTCTTTCATCACGTCGCCGATCTGGCCCGTGATCTGGAAGTTGCCCTTACCCTTCATCTTGTTCGCTTCGATGAAGAGAATGTCTCCGCCGACCGGTGTCCACGCCAGGCCAACCGCTACGCCTGCACGCTTCGTCCGCTCCGCAATCTCGGTGTCCACGCGGACTTTGTATCCGCCCAGAAACTCCTGGATCACGGCGTCGGTCACGACCAGCTTCTCGGTCTTGCCCTCCGCGATGCGACGTGCCTGCTTGCGGCAGATGGTTCCGATCAGCTGCTCCAGCTTACGAACGCCAGCCTCGCGTGTGTAGTGCCGAGCCACGATGCCCAATGCTTCGCGCGAGAACTCGATCTTCGCATCTCCGCCCTCGACTGCTTCGATACCGTTCTCCTTCACCTGCCTAGGAACGAGGTACTTCTCTGCGATTGAAACCTTCTCCTCTTCCGTGTAACCGGTCAGTTCGATGATCTCCATACGGTCGAGCAGAGGAGCCGGAATCGGATCCAACTGATTCGCCGTGCAGATGAACAGCACTTTGCTCAGATCGAAGGGCTGATCGAGGTAGTGATCGCGGAACGTCCCATTCTGGGCAGGATCCAGCGTCTCCAGAAGAGCGCTCGCCGGGTCGCCACGGAAGTCGCGGCCGAGCTTGTCGATCTCGTCGAGCATGAAGACGGGATCGTTCGTTTCCACGCGCTTCAGGTTCTGGACGATCTGTCCCGGCATCGCTCCGATGTACGTCCGGCGATGTCCACGGATCTCCGCCTCGTCGTGCATACCGCCGAGCGAGATGCGCGCGAACTTCCGTCCCAGCGCACGTGCGATGGACTTGCCAAGCGACGTCTTACCGACGCCCGGAGGTCCTACGAAGCAGAGAATCGGCCCCTTCATATCCGGCTTCAACCGCCGCACAGACAGGTAATCCAGGATGCGGTCCTTCACCTTCGTCAGACCGTAGTGGTCTTCGTCGAGGAACTCCGCTGCCTTCTTGATGTCCGGCTCTTCGCCCGAACTCTTCGCCCACGGCAGAACCGCCAACCACTCAATGTAGTTGCGCGTCAGCGAGTAATCCGGCGAAGCCGCATTCATCCGCTGCAAGCGGCTCAGCTCCTTCAGCGCTTCCTTCTTCGTATCTTCGGGCATACCGGCGGCTTCGATCTTCTCCCTAAGCTCCGTTACGTCCTTGTTAGAATCATCGCCATCGCCGAGTTCCTTGCTGATGGCCTTCATCTGCTCGCGCAGATAGTACTCGCGTTGCGACTGCTGCACAGCGTCCTGTACCTCGGTCTGGATCTTGGTGCGCAGCTGCTGCACCTCCAGTTCCTTGGCCAGGTGCTTATTCAGACGCTCCAGGCGAGCGGAAACATCCGCCGTCTCCAGAAGCTCCTGCTTCTCCGCCGTCGTCAAAAATGGCAGCGAGGAGGCGACGAAGTCGGCAAGGCGGCTCGGTTCTTCAATGTTGAGAGCAATCGTCTGCAGATCGTCCGACAGGGTCGGCGAAGCCGAAACGATTGCCTGGAACTGCGACACGACGTTTCTCTGAAGCGCCTCCGCTTCGGGCGTCGTCGCAGGCTCGAATTCGGGCAGAGCCTCATACTCCGCCGTCATAAACGGCGTCAGCTGATCGAACTCGCCCAGATGGACGCGCTCTGTGCCTTCGGTAAAGACGAAGAGGCTCTGATTCGGCATCTTGACGACCTTATGCACGGTAGCCAGGGTGCCTACCGTATGCAGATCTATGGAATCAGGCTGATCCTGCCGGGCATCGCGCTGAGCGACCACAAGGATCGTTTTTGCCTCTCCAAGTGATTGAATCAATTGGATCGAGCTTTCGCGTCCTACCGTAAGCGGCAAGACGGCATGGGGAAAGAGAACCGTATCTCGCACCGGAAGAACCGGTAAAGCGGCATGCTTCTGTCCGTTAGCTTTGCTTGCGTCTGAGGCGGTCGGTTTGATAACACTTAGGAAATCGTTTGGCATTTGAGTGTCCTTCTATCAGGTCTTCGGATATTAGACGCCGCAGATTTAAATCGGTCGCAAGCTACCCTAAAGCCTTCTCTTCCGTGCTGATACGAGTTACGTCTCCTACCGGATGTCCGTTCCCCGCCCTCCAGTTGCATCGGCGATGCGGCATATCCCTTTAACTGATGTATGGGATGCTCAGGCTGATGCGTATCGTCCAAGTTCTTTTACCATTCGGCAGTGGCCGGCAAGCCAGTCAACAACGCTGTCTGGAGTTTTGTCTCCGGCGAATCTGAGATCGACATAGAAAACATACTCCCATGGGCGTCCCGGAACGGGTCTCGACTCAATTCGCGTCAGATCCACCTTCAGGTCAGCGAGGCCCTGCAACGTGGTTACAAGCGATCCCGGCTTGTGCTCGATAGCGAACGCAACGCTCATTTTATTGAGCTCACCCGGGGGGCGCAGACCTTCAGCCGAAGCCGACGGAGCGAGAAGGAAGAATCGTGTGAAGTTCTGCGGATCGTCCTCGAGATCCCGCGCCAGCACTTCGCCACCGAAGACTTCGGCGGCATTGTCCCTGGCAATCGCGGCTGCGTCGTGGAGGTTCTCCGCAACAATGTGCTTCACACTTCCAGCCGTGTCGTAAAAGGGAACGGCTTCGATCTCAGGATGTTCCGCGAAAAATCTTCGACATTGCGACAAGGCCACCGGATGCGAAAGCACACGTCGTATCTGCCCCATGCGAACACCCGGAACAGCAATCAGGGCATGCCGGATTCGCAGAGTAAGTTCCGCAAGGATGACCACATCGTGCGAGAGCAAAAGGTCGTAGTGCTCCGCGACCGATCCGTGCAGACTGTTTTCAATTGGGAGAACGGCGGCATCGGCCTCACCCTTGGTCAGACGGTCGAAGACTTCGGCGGAGAGCGCACAGGCCACGATCTCTTGCTCCCCCAGCATTTCCAGCACGGCAGCGTGGCTGTTGGAACCCGCTTCTCCCTGAATCGCCACGCGCATTTGCATTGCTCCTTGCGATATTCGTTCTTGTTCTGGCAACCCTGCAAGTTTACCCGGCAACTCATGTTGTGTGGCCGCTTGGCCCAGATTCTAATTCGATGAAATCGCCCGGCAACAGAGGGCATTAGGAGACGACGATGCTTTGGACGATTACGGTAATTCTGTTGGTTGCGTGGCTACTGGGTCTGGTGAGCGGTTACACCGTGGGCGGATGGATCCACATCCTCATCGTGCTTGCAATCATTTCTCTCATCTTCAACCTCATCTCTGGGCGACGCGCAGTTTAGCAACCACCAGATGATCTGGAACTGAATGGCCGCGTCTCTTTGAGCGGCCGTTCCTCATTCAACCTTTCACACTGGAGTGCACCATGGACATCGATCAGATCAAAGGCAAAGCACAGAACGCGTTCGGAAAAGCAGAGCAGGCCGTCGGCGAAGCCGTTGGTAGTGAGCATCTCGCAAATGCCGGCGTTCAGGACGAAGTCAAAGGCGCCGCCACAGAGACCTGGGGCAACGTGAAAGACACGGCAAAGTCTGTAGGCGACACCGCGAGAACCAAGACAGCCGTGCATGAAGACCACCTGCGCGCCAGCGGGGAGGCACACGGCTCCGATCTCCGAGACAAGGTGGCTGCGGGCGCGGAGCGTGTTCGGGATTCAGTCAACACGAAGCTCGACGAGATCAAAGACCACCAGGCCGAGAAGCGCGAAGAGATCCGCCGTTCCTGATCCTGCGCGGATCCAAGAAGACAGTTTCAAGTTATCCACAGGCACCCGCACCCGCGGGTGCCTTTTCTCTGCTGAAAAGGCAGACCGCCAGATCTCCGGCGCATCCAATCTAAGACTGATCGATTTTTAGCAAGTAAGGATGAGTATGGATACCCTTGTACATATTGTCGGCACGCTTTGGATCTACCTGCGCCGCAAACACTACCTCCGCCTGGCGATGAGAGCCGAGGCCGAGCTTGCCGTACTGGCTGAGACCGCTTCGGGGAAGAGGCTGCTCCGTGTGGAGAGAAAACGCGAAGAGATCGCTGCGGATATCCTTCGCCTTCAGGCACCGTTCACGTGGGCTTCGCTGCGTCCCAATGTAACCGTCGACTCCACTCCCGGACACGCGGTGACGGAGCAGTCGAATGAAAATACGTTCCACGCGGCATCAAGCGAATCACTCGTCGAAGTCGCCTGACTTAGTGCCGCCAGAATAGATCCGTGGCAACGGAGAAGAAGTAAAGCATTGAGATGATGCCGTTCAACAAAAAGAACGCCGCGTTCACTCTCCTCAGATCACCCGGCGCAACGATCGAGTGCTCGTAGAGCAGCAATCCTGCCACAATTCCTACACCCACCTCGGCAATCGTTCCCAGACCAAAAAGCGGGATCATCCAGATGAGGAGGGCGACCATGCCCACGTGCATAACGCGCGCGATCCAGAAGGCACCCTGCAGGCCGAAGGCCTGCGGGATGCTGTTCAGGCCCGCTCGGCGGTCATGTTCGAAGTCCTGGCACGCATAGAGCACATCGAACCCACCCACCCAGAGCAGCACTGCCACTGTCAGCACGACAATGCGCGCATCCAGCGTTCCTCGCACCGCGATCCATGCCGCGGAGGGTGCAATTCCCAGCGCTAGTCCCAGAACCAGGTGCGACCATCGAGAGATTCGCTTCATGTAGCTATATCCAAGGACGACCGCCAAAGCGATGGGAGAAAGCAGCAGCGTCAAATGATTGAGTGCACCAGCAGCCAGCACAAAGACGGCGCACATCACGAGCGTAAACAGCCCGGTAAAGCGCTTCGACAAAACGCCCGCCGGAATGGCGCGCATTGCAGTCCGTGGATTCACAGCATCGAGGTCCGCATCCACCAGCCGATTGAAAGCCATCGCTGCCGACCGTGCAGAGACCATGCAAATCACAATCAATAGGAGAACACGGAGCTCAGGCAGGCCATGCGCGGCGAGCATCGCTCCCGTCAGGGCGAAGGGCAACGCGAAGATCGAGTGCTCCCACTTGATCATCTCCAGCGTGATCCGCGTGCTCCGCCAAAGCCCTGTCATCGTTCCCGTCATACCTCCAGTGTAAAGCGAAGCGAATCCCGGCTGCGTATCGACGTTCGATGAAGCAGGCTCCCGCTTCATCGATGGAGCCGCAAACAACAAATGGCCGGAGCGAGTCAGCTCCGGCCATTTTTACAACAGGAATCACTCCTGCCTCTGACCCGCAACCTGCAGCGCGTTTGTCACCTTGAAGACACCGCCCACGCTGTTTGCGCGAAGTCCCGCAGCATCCTTGTCAGCCTGATTGTTCACTACACCTGTCAGCGTAACGTTGCCGCTGATGACGGTGATACGAATCGGCTTCGCAGGATCGATAGCGTATTTATTTAGAGTCGGGAAGCCATAGACAGCGCGCGCTACATCGAGACGGATGCGATCGTCCATCGGTGACGTCGGCGCGACTTCAATGTTGTCGATCACGTCCTTCACACCGGGGTAGTTCGATACGACCGAGATCGCCGAATCCTTGTCCGTGGGTCCATACGCGACACCACCGAGCGTTACGACACCCTCCTGCACACCGATCGTGAAGGAGTTGAAGGCCGTCGTTCCGTAGCCCACGCGATCGTAGGACAACTTCTCCGCCAGCTTGTCGCGAAGTTCAGTGTCGGAAAGCTTGGATGAACTGTTGACCTCGATCATGTTTCGAACAGCCGTAACACCCTTCTGATGACGTGCGCGACGATCCGCGTCCTCTTTCACGCTGAAGACATCGACGGATCCGGTCAAGGTCACCATACCGTTCTTCACAGTGCTTTGCACACCACTGAAGCGCTTGTTCGAAAGAGTCTTCGTGACCTCCTCCTGAATCTGCGCGTCCGAATTTTTATCCTGGGCGTGCGACGGAAGCACAGCAAATAGACCGAGCGATAAGGCAAGAACACTACGCAAGAACTTGATCTTCACTTTCATGGTTCGCTCTCCTGGCGATTCTTTAAAGACACATAGAGACATGCTCTATTCCACCTGATTGGACGCGGGAAGTGCCCCGAAAGTCGTGCCTAACGATACCGTTTCCTGATCTTGTAGACCATGGAAAAGACACCGTTCTCATCGCGCGTTGCAACAATCGACTTGTTATCGCTAAGCCGATATTGAACCTGAATCAGTTGCTGCGCCTGCGAGTTCACGTTCGTCGCAAAAACGACCGTCACCTGCCGTGAAACCTGCTGTTCCACGGTAATACGGGCGGACGACGTTCCCAGTGTACCGACGAAGGCGGGATCAATCTTCACCTTGCCTGCACCTCCAAAGAGCTTGTTCACACGGCTTGAAACCGTCGCATTCAAAGCTCCACCGAGCAGAGCGTTGGTCGTAGGATCCTGTCCCTGCTGCTGCAGTTGCTGCGTGTTGATCTGGGCCTCTTCCTGTGTGCGCCCGAGGGCCAGCAGGTTGAAGATATCCGCCTGCGACAGCGGAGGCTCGGAACGGTAGGCGAGCTTGAAGTTCTTCGACGTTCCATGAATGCCGATCGTGATGTCGTAGTTCTCCACGCGTGCCGTCGCGTCCAGGTCGATTGTCGGGTCGATGCGTACTGGGTTGTTGAAATAGATCTGGCCGCGCTGAAGCTGGTACTGAGTCCCTGCAAACGTTGCGCTTCCGTCAGTGATCGTCACACGTCCGAGCACAGAAGGTACAGCCAGCGTTCCGCGCACATTCAGATCGACCGTACCCGCGATCTTGGCATACGAGTTCTGGAAATCCAGCGCTGGTGCCGATTTTACCTGGACATTCAGACGGATCTTGTTCATCAAGGAATCGGGATCCGGCGGTGCGGATACATCACCCGCGCCTCCTGCCACCGAGGCGAAATCAAACGTCTCAGCCAAACCGAAGCGGTTGATCAGAACATTGCCGCTTAGCGTCGCACCGTCGCCACTACCCTGAAGGCGCGCATCCGCATTCATGGTGGCGCTTACACCGTAGTAACGGACCCGCACTGTCTGCGCGGAGAGCGTGACATCGGCGAACAAGCCGCCGCGGAACTGCACATAGCCGCCCATCTTAATCTTGCCGCCGCCAGACTCCGCAGTTACATCCTGAATCTGCAGACGATCTTCGGTGAACATGGCCGTTCCGTTCATGTTGCTGATGCCGTTCGGAATGTCTGCCATCGCCAGATTGACGCCCGCGAACTGCACCTTTCCGCCGAGCAGCGGCTTGCTCGTACCGCCCGTCGCCGCGATGTCGAACGTGATCTTGCCGCTGGACCGTATATCCGCATCGAGGGCGTGCACGATGCCCAGGCCTAAGCTGCCGTTCGCTTTCACATCGATCTTCCCACCCGACGCTGGCAGAGGAGATCCATCCTGCGAGAATAGCTGTGCCGTTCCTGAAGCGCGCAGATCGGTCTCCAAACCTGTGATGTGCAGTTCGTCGAGACGTGCCACGCCGTTGGCCAGGCTGGCACGGATGGGCTGCTCGCTCGTGAGCGCGATCCCCTGCAGCGTTACCTTGAACTGGCTCACCACGGCATTGCCGGTCAAGGCCTGCGGTTTCTTCGCCGGTCCGCTGACGTTGACTTCACCTGCGAGTTCGGAGGTGGCTTTGGCTGTGCTTCCGTAAAGCTTCAGAATCGGATTCACATCCAGATTCGCAAACTTCAGATTGGCCTTCATGGGATAGTCGCCCACGAGTTGTACTTGTCCCGTAACATCCAGGTTTGCGCCTGCCGCCGTGGAGTGCGCTGTGAGAAAGACCTCGTCGCCCTGGCTATGTATGTCAGCATTTAGCTGTCCCAGTGGCTGTTTGTTGAGGGTCAGATTCATCAGACGCAATTGGGCGGTGAGGCCCGGTTGTTCCATTGTTCCGTTGGCATCGGCTTTGAACGTCAGCATGCCGTCTACAGGCGCCTGCGCCTTCTGCACTGCCTGCAGATTCGAGAGAAGAATGTTGTTGCCTTCTAAATGCGCATGGAGATGCTTCGACGTCAGATCGTATCCGCCGTTGCCACTTACCTTCACTCCCTGCGCCTGTACCTCAAGGCTGCTGACCTCGATATCCTGGCCATGTGCCGTAAGATCCGCCACTACGGAGTCGAAGGGTTGATCGTATGCAACACCCTTGCGCAAGGAGATGCGCCCGCCGCCCTGCAGATTGTTCAGGGTTCCCTTCAGGCGCACATCCGCATTCGCCGTTCCGCTCACTGGCAGCCTGCCTTGCCCCGCAATGTCGAGCACATCCTTTACGCTGGCATCGGCAAGCTGCACATGCGTATCCAGCTGCATGTCGTTGTCCCACGCGTACGTCACCGCGCCGCGCCGGCCGACGATCCGATGCGGCTCAAAACTTCCCGCAACATTCAGCACCGCTGTTCCGCGATGAATCGTTGAACTCGCCACCGTTACACCCTTGGGGGCGTACTCGGCATCGGCCACAATGGAATCCACCAGCACATCACCTGCAGAGCCGAGGTGCGCTTCAAGCTGCTGTGCATCCAGATGTCCCTTGATATCCAGACCTGCAATGGGTCCGCTCGCGGTTCCTACAAAGTGGGCCTGCCCGTGCAAAACGACGGGAAGGGCAGCGCTGCCCTTCTTTCCATTTGCTTCATATCCGATGGAGTTCAGGACGGAATCAAACTCGCCCAGGTCACGGAAGTCCGCGTCCATCTTGAGCGCCGTCAGCGCGTCGCCCTTGTTGACACCAAGGATGCCGGTTGCGGAAACGGTTGTCGCGGGCGTCTTTGCCGTGAGCTGCTTGATATTGACTACTTCTCGATCGCCGCGGTACTCGGCATCTACGGACCCCGTCACCGGAACGTTCTGCGCCTTTAGACGCAATACTCCGGTCGGCGCAAACTTCAGCTGGGCATTCACGACCACAGAGCTGGGAAGGTCGGCCACCGCGCCTCCCCACTCCACCTTCACTGGTCCGGTAACCGCCGTATCGAGACCCAGATCTTTTTTATTGCGTGTGACTTCCATGATCGTCCGGAGACTCACCTTCGTCAGAGTCACGGTGAGATAGGCGTGCGCACGTTCGACCTTGTCCAGGGTGCGTGATCCGGTCAAAGGTTCCTTCGCGTTGATCGCGGTGGCGGCGGCATTGGCAGTCTTCTGTCCTGCGGCAATCGTTGGAGAAACCACCGCGGCGTTCTGCGAGACCTCACCCAACCAGTTGTTGATACGAAGTTCGCCCGCGATCTCTCCTCCACCCGCCGGCAGATTTGCGGTGAGCGCCTGGAACAAAAGCTCAGTCGGCGTGACACGCAACTCCGCTCCACCGTTCACGCCGTGTACCGTCACATCCTCATCGTCATATCCGGCGTCATGCCACTTGGCGGAACCCACCAGCATGTAGCCCTTCTGACAATCGGGATCCGGCGGAAGCACCTTCGTGCTTGCCTTGTTTTCGGTCGGGTGACGTCTGCGCCAGAAGCTCGGCTGCTTTTGCGCGACGGCCGGTGCGACTGTGCAACTGTGTCCGCTGATATTCAGGTTGACGCGGCCACCCTTGAGACCAGGAAAGCCACTGAGCACGGAGATCTGTGGGATCTCGATATCGCCCTTGATACCGGCCTCCCATGCCGGGTTGTCGAAGTTTTCGATCTTTCCCGAGATTGCGAGATGAGAGTCGGCGCCTGTATCCAACGTGAGGCTGCTCAGATGCACAAGCTTGCGTCCAAGCTCCGCTTCGAGTTGCAGACGGCTCTTCGCCTCGGGTGCCTGCTGCATCTTTGTGCGGAGGTCGCTGATGCCGATCGACAGACCGTAGTGGTCGCTCGTCGGAAGGTATCGCAAAGACACTCCAAGATCGCGCGCCGCGAGATCGAATGGAATGGCGCGATCGTTCATCAGCACCACGCCGTTCACGAGCTCGACCTTGTGAGCCTGCAGGTCGAGAAGCGTATCCAGCACTGGCTCGTTGCTTGTGCTCTTCGTCTTTGGAACGGGCTGGTTCGTCGTTCCGTCCTTGTTCACAATCAGGTGAACACGCGGCTGCTCCACGCGCAGGAAATCCAGAGAGATGTATTTGATTGCGCCCTTGCCTGCGGCGTGCCAGAGGAAGTTCTTAATCGTGACGCGCAAGAGAATCTTGTCTACCGCGATGTAGGGCGCTTGATCGGACCCTTCCAGCCCATGAATGACCAGACCATCCGCCTCAACCGCAAGATGCCTCAGACTGAATCGCGTATGCGCGAGGTCGACCTTTCCACCCGTCGCATCCTCCAGCGTTTTCACCAGAACGGCGCTCACGCGACGGTCGAAGTCCGACGTGGTGGAGTACCACGCAAAACCAGCAACGATAAGCAAAAACAGGACGAAGAGGCTGCCAAGAATCCACGAGGCAATACGGAGCCAACGATGGCGCTGCGGCCTTGGAGGAGTGGTCTCCTCGGTCTCTGGGTTCAGCAGACTCACTGCGCGTCCTCCCCGTCTTTGAGAATGCGCACAGATCCCTGTTCACGCAGCGTCTTCAGCCATTGGTCCAGAAGCAAGCTCACCTGTTGCTCCAGAAGCACCTGCTCGATCCTCGCGCTAATGGTCTCAAGCGGCGGAGGCTGTACCTTCTGCTGGGCATATTGGGGAAGCATCGTGTTCTTGTAAAACTCTTCAACCTGCGCTTCGGAGATGCGAATCCCGGCGCGAAATCTCTGTTCGATAAACCGCAACACAGCCAGGCGTATGCGCCAACGGTCGCGCACCTCCTCCGGAGTAAATCCGACGCCCGCAAGAAACTTCGTCCAACCCTCGTCTGTTTCGCATGAGGCGTGGGCGCACGCCGGCAGATCTTTGCGAAGATCGACGATCGCGGCATCCACCTCTGCGTCCGTGATCGCCGCTAGACCCATGCCCTGCTGCTGTTGCAGGATCAACGTGCGATCGATGAGACGGCTCATCGCCTGTTCGCGCAGGGTTTTTCCGGTTCCGAGACGATAAGGCTGCAACTTTGCAAAGCGTATCTCTTCGTCCAGGTCGCTCTGCAGAATAATCTGTCCATTCACAATGGCAATGATGCGATCGATTGACTCGCCCTCTGGGTCCGCCGGCTTAGCAGGTGTCTGTGCAGACGCAAACCCGCAACCGAGGCAAAGCAGCGTTGCCAGGATGCAGATTCGAACTGGAGAGTTCTTCGTCATTAGAAACTCTGTCCAATCGAGAAGAAGAACTGGAAGTGACTTCCCCGACCCACGGCGTGATTCGCCTGCGGCAACGAGTAGTCATCGATGATGGGATAGACCGGCGGATTCAGGTTGTAACTGAAGTCCACGCGGATGGGGCCTACTGGCGTGTTATACCGTGCTCCCAAGCCAACAGCGTGCGAGAAGTAGGCGAAGTCGCACGTGCCGGTCTGTGAGGGTCCGGTCACCTGGAAGCAGGTCTCGCGGTTAGGCTGCTTGAATCGTCCGAAGCTCGGCCAGATGTCGCTGATATGCAGAAAGGCATTTCCCATGTCATGGAAGAGCACAAAGCTTACGCTGTCACCCACGATCGGCAGCACAGGGGGTGGCAGGCGCAACTCGAAGGTGTTGATGAATACAGCAGATCCACCCACTGGAAAGCCCGTCGTGAGATCGCGTGGACCGGCCGAGTTTACGGCGAATCCGCGATGCGACGATGCGCCGCCAGCGTAGAGGCGCTCCGGCAGAGGCACCGGATTGCAGCTTGCGTTGGTCGTCAGAAGGACGCCTGCGCACGCCGCTGTACCTGCGTTGGGATTTGTCCCCGAGGCGACCTCAAAGCCGAAACGGGTGTTACGAGCGAACGTATACTTTCTTCGCTTTCCCCAGGTGTAATACGTGGAATAGGCAATGTCTGTACGGTTGAAATTGACCTGCGATCCAAACTTGGAATTTGAGAAGAAATCCTGGACCGAAAGGTACATTCCCTTTTGCGCGTCAAGCGGAGATGGACCACGTGTGTCGTGGTACCAGGTGATGCCAGGACCTCCAACACGCACCGGCTGCGAGAGAAGAGGAATCAGATTGGCGGTGACCTGAAGACTGTTCTGATCCACACTGACACGGCGATACGTGAAGTCATAGATCAGCGTATCGGCGCGTGGAATCTTCTGCGTCACACGCGCAATTGCCTGCAGGGTAGAAGCCTTGTACGTGGAGATGTTCTGCACGTTAGAGTATCCACCCGTGAGCGAACCGATGAAGTTCGGGTGACCTAGAAGGTGAGGCGTATTCAACGTGATCGACGCGATCCGCTCCAACAGACCGTATGTCGTGTGGAGTTGCAAAGAGTTGTCCGTACCGCGCAGATTGATCCGGGTGATATCCGCAGAGACTCGGAAGGAAGCCCCCGCCCTGCCTTCAGGTGTGCAGGTGGTTCCACCGAGGGACTCCTGCGCGCGGCAGTTCGTCTGTGGAGTTCCTGTCTGCGCTTCAAAACCTGCGCCATACGTCACGTCCCAGCGGCGGGCTTCGCTCAGTTGTATCAGCACATTCTTGCGATCAGCCTTCCCTTCCGGATTCTGCACGGCCACATTCGCTTCATTGAAGAGCGCCAGGTCGTAATACTTGCGCTGCATCTCCACGAGAGCGCTCTGATCCAGAGGATCACCTGGCTTCAAGAGAAGCGGACGGTTCACGACACTTCGACGTGTGTGGTTCACCCCCGACAGGAGGATCTTGTCGACGAAGACCTCGTCGCCCTCCGTGATGACAAACGTCAGGTCTGTCTGGGTAGGGTCATCCGCGCGCAAGGCCTGCTTGACCTCGACCTTTGCCTGTTCGAAGCCCTTGGCAAGGTAATACTGCAGAATATTGTCTCGATCGCCGGAGACCGTGCTCAGAGAGAACGGCTGGTCCTCCACCGTGTTCATCATGGCGCGGACCTCCTTCTCGCGGGAAGGATCCACACCACTCAGTTTTGCGCTTCCGAACTTCTGCTGTTCCCCTTCATCGATCTTCACATTGACGCGCATCAGGGCGAGCTTGCCTTTCGTTCCCGCCGACAGAGTCTCAGTGGTCACCTTTACACGGCTGAAACCGTTCGCGCGGTAGATCGACTGGATCGAGGACACATCATTTTCCAGCAGTGTCTGCGAATAACGGCCGTTGCGGACATAGGCATCCGCCTTGACCACCTGCATACGCTCTCGCATGGTGTCGGTGTCAAAGTACTTGTTTCCCGAGATATCCACCGCGATCACGCGGTACTTCTTGCCTTCGGTTACATCAAAGACCACGGTCTGCTTTGGGGTTCCGACGCCTTCCACATGCGGATTCACCTCAGCATCGAAGTAGCCCTGGCGCTGCAGAAATTCTCGAATGTTGTGCGCACCTTCATTTAGGAGATCGTTGTCGACGGCGCTCTCTTCATAGATCGGCAACAGCTTTCTCTGACGTGCGCTCGAGATCTTCGTTCCGTTGATCGTTACCTTGACCTCCGGTCCCTGATTCACGCCAAAGGTATAGTCAAGCTGCTTGCGCGGAGCAACATAGTCCTGCTTCTCCAGAGCCACTGTGGCTTCCAGGCGGTCCTTCTTCTGATAGCGTGAACGGAGCTTTGTCAGAGCGTTGCTGGTGGTGTCCCGTGTGACTTTGCTCTTGTACTTCAGCTTGCCGCGCTTGCGAAACTCTTCGGTAGTCATACCGATATCGGTCCCTGTCAACGCAACGCCGCCGACCCGGGCCTGAGGGCCGACCGTGATCGTGTAAGTCACGTCCACCTGCTTACCGATCTCATCCACTTTCGTTTGTGATTGGATAACAGGCTCGTAGAATCCGTTCGTCGACAACGTCTGCCGGATTCCCTGCTCGCCCGTGGCGACCATCGCAGAGTTGAATGCGGTTCCTGGCTGCAGTTGTGTCGAATACTCGAGGAGCGAACTCATGCGCTCGGTCCTCACACCGCGGATCGTCACACGGCCCACAAAATAGCGCGGTGTCCCTCCAAAGATAAGAGTGACCGTCTGTCCTGCGCCGCTCCCGTTCCTTATAGCGCGAACATCGATGCTGCGATAGAGTCCCGTAGCATACAAACGCCGGATCATGGCGCGCACCTGGATCGGATCCAGGGGCTTACCCTCATGCACGGCAAACATCTCGCGGATGGGATCCTTCGGATCGAAGGTCACGCCATTGAACTGAATGCTCTCGACACGTACACCGCGATAGCTCCAGAGCGTGCTCGCCGCCGCCTCGGTATCTTCTGCCGCAGGCAAAGTATCACTCTTCGCGGCATCAGCGGAAGGAGCAGGTGTCGCCGGAGAGGGTGTTGAAGATGTTGGAGATGCACTCTGCCCCGGAAGAATTGCCGGCGCACTCGAAGATGCGGGCGATCCCGAAGAAGGAGAGGTGACGGCATCCTGCGCGATCCCTGAGCTTGCCGTACCCAGCACAAATGCAAGCGCGCAGGTCAACGCCCGGATCGCGGCCGGACGAACCCTCAGCGTTGTTTCTGCTGGCCACTCTCCATTGAAAACGCTCACTCCACAAACTCCACCGCTTAAATTCGGAGACCTACGTTGGCCATAGACCACCGATATAACGCAATCATCCTAGGAACGCCAGTCTCGAGTCTGATGCCAAAAGCTGCCCGGGGGTTCGCTCAAACACTCAGCCTTCGGAACTGCGAGCTTCCAGGGCAGATCGCGCCTCCATGACATCATCAAATGGAACACTGACAAGGATACTTCCCTGGCAGGATACCTGTTCGCGCTCGTGCCCTTTCCCGGCGAGCAGGACGATATCGCCTTTCGTCGCGACGGTAATCGCCCGCCCAATCGCTACACGTCGATCCAGTTCAACTTCGACAAGAGCCTTTGTATCCTGCAAACCGTCCATCACATCGACAGCTATGGCCGAAGGATCTTCGCTGCGCGGATTGTCACTGGTCACGATCACGATGTCGCTCCCCTCGCCCGCAGCGCGCCCCATCCTGGGTCGCTTCGTCCGGTCGCGATCCCCGCCGCAACCGAAAATCGTGATCACGCGGCCCTCACCGACCAGCTCCCGAGCTAAACCGATCAGATTCCGCAGCGCATCCTCCGTATGGGCATAGTCCACCACGACGGTAATGCCTAGATCGTTCGCAACCGTCTCGAACCGCCCGGGGACTGGCAGTAACTTTGCCGCTCCTTGGACGCACTCATCCAGGGTGAGTCCGCGTGCGATGGCCGTCGCGATCGCCGCCACGAGATTGTAAACATTCACGCGCCCTGTCAGCTGCGACCGAACTACCCGCTGCCCCATGGGAGTCGCCAGGACGAACTCGGTCCACCCTGCGCCGAGCTTCACGTCGTTCGCCACAAACTCGTAGGCACTCTCGCCGAACTCGCGGGCTCCCACGCGATACATCCAGGCCTCGCAACCAGACGCCGCCTCCAACATCCGGCCAGCGTAAGGATCGTCCGCGTTGATGACCGCGATCCTCGGCGGTGAAGTTCCTACGCCGCGAAACATCAGAGCCTTGGCACGCGCGTACTCGTCCATGGTCCCGTGATAGTCAAGGTGGTCCTGCGTCAGATTCGTAAATACTGCCACGTCCAGCGGCAGACCCCAGACACGCTCCTGCACCAGCGCATGGGAACTCATCTCCATCACCGCCTCGGTCGCGCCAGCCCGCACACCCTCGGCGAAGATCTCTAGGACATCCCGGCTCTCGGGCGTCGTATGCGGAGAAGAACGCACCTCTTCCACTACGTGAGTCTCAATCGTCCCCAGCAGAACGCTCTTGCGCGAGACGCTCCGCAACAGACCTTCGATCAGGAAGGCAGTCGTGGTCTTCCCATTGGTGCCGGTCACAGCGCACAGCTTCAAAGCTCGTTCCGGGTGTCCGAAGAAGTTTGCGCTCACCTCGGCCAATGCGCGCCGCCCGGACTCTACCAGCGCGCTACCGATGTGGGAACGCGAGGCGAGATCGTCAAAGACGATACGAGAATCCGTGATCACAGCCACTGCGCCACGCTCTAACGCAGCGGCAACGTAGCGGTTGCCATCCGTCGTTTCACCGCGCATCGCAACCAACAGCGAGCCCGCTCCTGTGCGCCGTGAGTCATACTCAACGCCGAGCACCTCTACCGACGCAAGGCGCACTGCCACTGTCGTCACGCCGCGCACTACCTCTTCAAATCTCATCGATTTCACCGCTGTAGGAAAAGCTTAATCGCCACACTGACGAGCACGACCGCAAAGGTCTTGCGTACGAGCCCCACCGGCAGCTGCTGCGCCCACTGCGCTCCAAACCGCTACACACCGTAAGGCCGATGGCCAGAACCAAACCGAGACGCCAGTCGACCTGCTTTGCCCGGGCATACGGAATCAACGGCACAATCCAGATCGGCAGCGACGCAATCATCAGGGCCGTTCCCTGCGCGCGCAGTTGCGTGAGCCCAAAGCCAAAGATCAGGGTAGGAATAATGAAAGCGCCGCCAGTTCCCGCCAGCCCTACGCGGGCGCCCACACCAATGCCGACCAGAATGATTAGCCAGGCGGGCGAACTCACCGTGCGAACCGCACAATCACTTCCGTCCCCTGCGGAACCATGGTTCCCGCCGCAGGAACCTGCTCCGTCGCAATACCGCTGCCTACCGGCTGCACGCGCAGCCCCGCTCCGCGTGCACGTTCCACTACGAGCCGCATGGACGCTCCGACGAACACAGGAACTGCCACGTTCTTCTCCGAACTCACTACAACCCCACCGTCCGGTCGTGTCACGGTCTGAGCCACAGCCTTAGGTAAAGGCTTCTGATCGTCCGCATCCGGCATGAAGCTCGATCCGCCGTGCTGCCGGAAGGCGAGCATGATCTTGTCCGGCAGAGCTCCAAAGAGCGTCTTCTTGGCCGGAGCTACGGGCTGTTGCGGAATCGGCGCGGCCGCGATTGCCGCATCGGTCTTTGCGCGGAGCGGATCGTCGGCAGGAAGAGAGTTGACTTCGTCGAACATGGCGTTCAGATCGGCGCTGCTCTCGTTGGGACGGTCATCCTCCACGGAGAGCTTCTGGTCGCTGGCGATCTCGAGTTTTGAACGCGGGCGCAGAGCCTGATCGTGTGGAACGCCTAGGTATTCGAGGACCTGCTGCGCGACTTCAGCAAAAACCGGAGCGCTGGTGGTGCCACCGTACCGCGTGCCTTCCGTCGGTGTATCAATGACGACGGCGATTGCAATGGCGGGGTTGCTGACCGGAGCGATGCCAGCAAAGCTGGCGACCAGCTTGGTGTGCGAGTAAGTATGCGTCGCGGGGTCGATCTTCTGCGCGGTTCCGGTCTTGCCTCCTGAGCTGTATCCATTCAGCTTCGCCAGCGAGCCAGTTCCCTCCGTGACAGTACCGGCCATCATGCTGCGCATCTTTGCCGAGGTGAGTTCGCTGATCACGCGATGGGCTCCGTCCGGAAGCTTATCCGGCAGGCGGGTTCCAGGACGAAAAGCCATGGGCTGCAGACGTGGATCGCCCTTCATCTGCTCTGTTTCGCTGAGCAGGATATGCGGTGGCATATAGGTACCGCCGTTCGCGATGGCTGAAACCATTGTCACCAGTTGCACAGGGGTTACGCCGACCTCCTGCCCGATCGCGATGGACAGAATACTGGTCGCGCCCCACTTCTTCGGCGCACGCAGCAGACCGCGTGTCTCGCTGGGTAGTTCAATCCCCGAGCGATCGCCGAAGCCGAAGCCGCGCACATAGTCGTAGAACTTGTTGGGGCCTAGTTTCAGGGCCATCTTGGCCGCGCCAACGTCGCTGGAATGCTCAAGCGCGTATTGAACGGTCACGCGTCCAAAGTGATCGGACTTATCGTCATGCAGCGTACGTCCGAACATCGTCATGGCGCCGCCCTGGCAGTCCACGATATCCGTCGGGAGCACACCCGCACCGTCCAGCGCGGCGGCATAGGTCACTAGCTTGAAGGTCGATCCGGGCTCGTACACATCGCTCACGGCAAGGTTCTTCAGGATCGACGGATCCTGGTGGCGAAGGTCGTTCGGGTTATAGCGGGGAGAGATCGCCAGCGCCAGGATCTGACCCGTGTTTGGGTCCTGCACGACCACGGTTCCGTGCGCTGCCTTCACCTTCTCCATCTGCCGATCCAACGCGCGTTCTGCCATGTACTGAATATTCGTGTCGATGCTCAGCACCAGGTTCTCGCCCGGCAGGGGCTCGCGCTCTTCACTGCCCATCGCATGACGCTTTGCGTCCAGCGCGGTGAGCACGCGTCCTGGCGTCCCATGCAGGTCGTCGTCGAACTTGCCTTCCAGACCACCGAGGCCGGAATCGTCCGTTCCCACATAGCCAAGCACCTGCGACGCGAGATCGCTGTTGGGATAAAAACGCTTAAACTCTTTTTGAAGGTAGACGCCCTTCAGATTCAACTCGCGCACACGGATCGCCTGCTCCGGCGTCAGCTTACGCGCCACCCAGGCAAAGTTGCGCGAAGCATTCATGCGGCCGAGGATGCCCTGCTCTGTCGTGAAGGAGTCCGTCGGATCGACGTGAACGATCGGCGCCAGAAGCTCCGCCGCCGTCGCGCGGTTTTCGCCAAGCTCGCTCGGCACGGCGTAGACGCTTTCCGCCAGAACGGTGACGGCGAGCTCGCGCAGATTGCGGTCGTACAGCACGCCACGCCTTGGAGCCACCTCGAACGTCCGTTGCTGCTGCTTGGCCGCACGGTCGACCCAGTCCTTGTGCTTGTAGACCTGAAGCCAGACAAGACGGAATGAGATGCCAAAGGTCCAGATTAAAAAAGCAAGAGCCACCCAGACGAAACGGATTCTCCGGATCGGAGCCGTTAACGTCTGCCGAGGCTGTTTGCTCATGGACTATCCCTTGGTCTTAAAGCTACTGTGGCAACAAAATTTCGGGTACGCCAGCCTGCGCCATCACAGGCGCTTTCCGGTCGAGACCATTCTGCCGAACGACCTGACCGGGTTGGGGCACATCAAGGCCAAGCTGCTTCGCAATGCGATCGATGCGGTCGGGGTCACTCAACTGCGCTTCGCTCAGACGCATCTGTCGATTATCTTCGCGCACGTGCTCTACCTGCAGCTTCTTCGCTTCGATGGTGTAACCCATCTCGATTGAAACGAAGTGCTGCCAGACGTAGACCATGACAAAGAGAAACAGGACGCCTGCAACTGCGGCAAACGAACGCATCTCGCGGCGGCGCTCTGGATCATCCGCCTTTACGATACGGCTGTTGTCGAGGTGCTTGGTGAAGAAAACTTCCGGCGTAGGTCCGCGTCGAGCACGCCGCTGCAACTCGAAGACCTCGCGGTTATGCTCGCGAAAGCTCTCCGCACGATCGCGCTGCGCACGTCCCGCAATCACTCCCGTCATCGGCATCGTCTGTGTGCTCATTGCTTGCCTCTCTCTTCTCTCAACTCAATCTTCCAACTCAAACTAAAGACCCTACCGCCTGCCGCGAAGACTCCCGCCCTCGGGCGGCAACTTCCGCTTTACTACCGAACCCGTACCGGCGATCCGCTCGGCGACTCTCAGCTTTGCGCTCCGTGAGCGCGGATTCCGCTGAATCTCGTCTTCGCCTGCCGTGATCGGCTTCTTCTCGATCAGGTTCCAAATCCCATCGCGAGCTCCATCGCGTGTCGCATCTTTTACCAACCGGTCCTCCAGCGAGTGAAAACTGATCACCGCCAACCGGCCTCCTACCTTGAGCAGAGATGGCGCGCTCTCCAGCAGCGTCCTGATCTCGCCCAACTCATCATTCACTCGAATCCGAAGTGCCTGGAAAGTCCGTGTCGCCGGATGAATCTTGTCCGATTTCATTGAGGGGGCCGCGACCGATATGACTTTGGCCAGTTCTGCCGTAGTCCGTATCGGTCGCGCCCTCACAATGGCTCTGGCGATTCTCCGCGACCTCCTTTCCTCTCCGAATTCGTAAATCAGATTGGCGAGTTCTTCTTCGTCTGCCTGATTTACCACTTGCTCGGCCGTCTCGCCGCTGCGCGTATCCATACGCATGTCCAGCGGTCCCTCGAACCGAAAACTGAATCCTCTGTGCGCCTCGTCCAGCTGCAGGCTGCTTACGCCGAAGTCCGCAAGCAAGCCGTCCAGCGAACCGGGCTTGATTACGTCTTTGGCTTCGGAGAACGCCCGCGGCTCAAACCGTACCGTCGGCATCGCGTCTCCGAGCTCTACAGCCAGCGCTTCAAACCTCGCCTTTGCCCTGGACATCGCCTCCGGGTCGCGATCAAAACAGATCAACGTTCCCTTTGCTCCGAGCAGACGAGCGATGCCGCTCGAGTGTCCGCCAAGTCCCAGCGTGGCATCGGCGTACGTTCCGCCAGCCCGCACATTCAGAAAGTTCAAAACTTCGTCGTAAAGAACCGGCACATGCTGCGGATCGAACATTCACCGCCTCCATGCGTGCCCCTGAGGGCAGAAAACTTACAGGAACTACAGTCCCAGATCGGCCAGCGCGGTCATATCCGCTGCTGACAGGGGAGCCGCCTTCAACTCCGCCTCAAACTCTTCACGGTTCACGACTGCGAGAACCGTTTGCTCGCCCAGCACAACGACATCGGTGGTCAACTGCGCCGCCTCCCGCAAAATCTGCGGAATCAACAACCGGCCCTGCGCGTCAAACTCCGCCATCTGGCCGTAGTAGTTCGTCACGTCCAGAAACTTCTTCTTGGCCGGGTTCATGGAAGGAATCTCGGCCAGCTTGGCTTCGATCTTTTCCCACTCGCGGATCGGGTAGATCTCTGCCCGCTTCCCGTCCTTGCTGGTGATGTAGAACTGCGGTCCATACACCTCATCCGAACGGCGCTTGAAGTCGGCAGGCAGCTTGAGCCTGCCCTTCTCGTCGACCCGTGCTGGATGATTTCCCCGAAACATGTGAATCCTTTTGCATGAACCGTATCTGGTGCGTTTACCGCCACTTGCTGCCAAGTCACGCTAAGATTGCTCATGGCCGCAGGGATTCACTCCCTTTTGACCACTTTTTACCACTTCGTTCCACATCGTTACGCGTATCGATCTGCATGTAAAGAGAAAAGTGGTAAATACTTCCCTCTTTTCAACAGGCTAAAGTGGAAATCGCAGCCAGAAGGGTTATCTGCGTAGTCAACCCCTATATCTTGTGTTTAGCTTTCTGAGTCTGTACGAACTACCTGCTTGCGCCAAACGGCGACACGCGGTAGACGAAGAAAAGGCGAAACATAGCCCCGGAACTCCGGCGGGGTGGGATTACTCGAAATTATTCTTGAGGAGTGGCCGGGCTGCGCTTCCGCTTGAGCAGCCAAACCAGGTAGATCACGATCACGAGATTGCTGGCCAGAATCCCCACACGCCACCAGTCGACGTGCCGGACCAGTTCGTAGCTCTCCCAGGGTAGAAAGCTGACAGAGAGCCAGAGTGTCAGATACTCCGCCCACGTCTTCCGGAGCATCAACCCTATCCCTTCGGTCATGGCGAGTCCCGAGTACGCGAACGTACCCAGGCTGATCAGCTTGAGGCGATGATGGGAGACCAACTCTGCCCTGTCGAGGATGACCGAAAGAAAGTGGTTCTCCGGATCGAACCGCAGCGCCGCAATCAGACGCAGCAGACTATCCGAGAGATCGTGGTGCAGGAAGTGCAGGGCGCCGAAGCCGATGGCCATGAAGAGCGCCGCCTTGCCCAGCTTGAAGATGGCAATCGCAAACAGCCCTGAATCCTGCCTGTGCGCAGCTTCGTTGTTCGGCTTGTCCATCGTTACGGTATGCATGCGCTGACTCACAGTTAAAAGTGCATTGTTCCCAATGTCAAACCGGGAAGATTCCTCCTGCACTCGCAAGCACACGATCTACGGGTCGATTAGAGCTTCGATACTCTGAAGGAGGTGCGCCCTCAACCGTGAGGGCGGCGTTGGGCGCACTCTTCTCACCGGCGGAACAGGTCTGCCAGTGAACTTAGGGGCCTACAACTCGGCCCACTGTCTTAGAAGATTGTGATAGACCCCGGTCAGCGATATCACCACGGAACTCTTCGGGTCGTCCATGGCCAGGGTCTGGATGGACTGATCCAGATCGAACAAAATCGTGCGCTGCGAATCGCTCCGGATCATGCTTTGCAGCCAGAAGAACGAACTCACACGCGCGCCGGAGGTGACCGGTGTGACGTTATGCAGGCTCGTCGAGGGATAGAGCACCATGTGCCCGGCAGGGAGCTTCACGCTCTGCACGCCGTAGTTGTCTTCAATTACTAACTCGCCGCCTTCGTACTCCTCTGGTTCGCTCAGGAAGAGGGTTACGGAAAGGTCGGTGCGCACGTAATGCCCCGTACCCGGTATGCGGCGCACAGAGTTGTCCACATGGTTGCCGAAGGATTGCCCACCCGCGTAGCGATTGAAGAGCGGCGGGAAGATCTTGAGCGGAAGCGCAGCAGCGACAAATAGCGGAGAGGTCTCGAGCGCCTGGAGAATCTTTCCACCAAGCTCGATGGCCACGGGATTGTTCTCCGGCAACTGCATATTGTTTTTTACGAGCGCGGACTGGTATCCGGCCGTGACCTTGCCGTCGACCCACTCGGTCTTATCGAGTGCCTGGCGAAATCGGGCGACCTCTTCCTTGTTCAAAATCTCAGGGACTGCTATCAACACTGGGGGCCTCTGCGAAAAGAAAAGATGGTGACAGTTGCGGATCTTCTTACTTTCAGGGGAACAGCGAAATAGAACGTCATGCGGAAGGCTCCGCCATAAGGTTCTCGGCGAAGGCCTGCAGAGCAGGACTGTGTGAGCGAGAGAGGAAGTCCTTCATCTTGGCGAGGAACGCAGGCGTTGCGGTCTGCGGAACCTTTTTCAGCCAATGCAAAGCGCTGACGATCTCGCCCTCCTGCGCCAGCATCCGTGCGAAGTTGAACTGGCCACGAAAATCTCCGGCGACAGCGGAGGCGCGATAACACTCGCGTGCAGCCATGCGATCCTGCTGTACTTCCCATCCATCTTCGTAGAAGCCGCCAAGCAGATTGATGGATTTTGCATGTTGAAGATCGGCGGCTTTACGAAGCCAATACAACGCTTCCGTCCGGTCCTGTGACACACCGCTTCCAAGAATCAATAAGGTAGCGAGGTTGTACATGCCCCAGTCCGAACCGCGCTCTGCGGCCTTCCTGAACCACGGTGCCGCAAGATGCGGGCTGGCCGGGACGCCCCAGCCCTGATCGAGACAGCGGCCCACCATGTTGATCGCCATCACATCTCCACTTCGCGCCGCACGTTCAAAAAAGTTCAGCGCGAGCGTAGGATTGCGTGCGACCAGCTTTCCATCGAGCAGCATCTGCCCATAGAGAGCCTGGGCTTCGCGCACGCCGCGTTCTGCCGCGGCGCGCACGAGTTCCAGCGATTTTTGTTCCTGTTCAGTCATTGCGGTTAGAACCGGTAGCTGAGGGTTGCACGTCCCTGCCGTCCCGGGGCTAACTGCGCAAAGTGCGTTGTATAGGCCTGGAGGAAGTACGTTTTGTCGCCAACGTTCTGCAGGTTGGCTTGCAGATCGATGTGCTTGTTGAAGTGGTACGAGCCGAAGAGATCGACGCGTCCGTAGGAGCCCACCCACTTCGGTGCTGTCGGTGAGTCATTGCCGAAGACCTTACCCGTGGCGTACACACCGCCACCGAGGCTTAGCCTGCGCGTCACCTGGTAGTAGCTGGTGAAGGCCAGGCTGTGCTCTGGAGTATTGGGAAAGCGACGACCGTTCATCAGGCCAGCCGCAGCGCCAGCTCCACCCGCGTCCACAAGGATCGCGCTCATGAACGTGTAGCCGCCGAAGACTTGCCACTTGCTTGTGAGATAACCGGAGATGCCCGTGTCTAGACCGCGATTGCGACGCTTACCCACGGCAGCAATCGAACTGTCTGCCAGGGTGATGCGGACATTCTGGGTGTCCTGCTGGAAGTATGCTGCGGTCACAAGCGCCTTGGTGCTGAAGAGCTCCCATTTGACGCCGACTTCTTCCGAGCGCGTCTTCTCGGGTGGAAGTGCTTGGTTGACGATCGAGGTGATCGCGCTTCCATCCTGTCCCTGTGAGAGTGCATTTCCGGGAGGCGTTGCAGCGCTGGAGACGGAGCCATAGATGCTGGCAGCCTTCAGGGGTTTATAGACGATGCCAGCCTGGTAGTTCACCAGATCATTCACCGTGGTGAAGGAACAGGGCACGGCCGCCGTTGGCACGCATGTCACCGCGGCTCGATACGCCGAATTGTAGTGGTCATAGCGAATTCCAAGCGTCGCCTGCAGTTGCGGCAGGAACTGCATGGTGTCAAAGCCATAAAGCGATCCAGTGATGGTGCGCTGTCTGGTGGGGGTGGTGCTCTTGATGATGTTGTTGGTGTAGTTGAGCGGAGCTGCGTTGGTGGTGCTGGTTACACCTGTGGAGACCGCACCGCGCCATGGATCGTTGGGCGTTGGATTGAACAGATCAATGCAGTAGAAGCCCCCTGCAGCCCCTGCACCCACTGGGCATCGGCTCGCACTCAACAGCGTCCGCCCACCCCCCACGTTCGGTTCCCCATACACCGGCACTGTGAGGTTGTAGGTGCCATTCCAACTCCGTTCACGCGCGAATTCAAAGCCGGTCGCGAAGTTGTGAGTGATGGCACCCGTCTTCCCGTGCCCAGCAAGATCGGTCTGATCGATCGAGGTATCCACAACAGTATTACGCTGGAGCGCACGACGGTAGAGCAGGCCATAGTAGATGTTGCCCTGGCTGTCGTCCGCCATGGAATACAGATAGTCCTGGTTGGACTTACCGTAGCGGTAGCTATTGCGCAGCACCAGACCTTCCTTAAGATCGACCTCGGCACGTCCAAAGGTGGTCTTCACCTTCTCGTATCGGAAGTCACGGGAGGTGAGTCCGTAATATGCGTTCCTATTGATCACCAAAGGTTGACCATCGCCCGTCTGAAAGACACGCGCACGACCGTCGGTGCGGGCAAAGAACGTGGGGTTGTTATAGGGCATCCCCGGATCCGGCGTGCTGTTCGAGTTCAGATGGTAGTAGTTCGTAAAGATGCGCGTGCGGTTTCCGGCATTGAACAGCAAGGATGGAGCGATGCCGTAGTTATTCGAGTGAAGATAATCGCGCCCAGCGACACCGGTGTCCTGCGCCATGCCGTTCAGGCGACCATAGACCCCCTTCGCCAGCTTGCTATTGGCATCCACGGTGCCGCGGAAGAGGCTGGCGCTGCCGGGGCTGAAGGTGACGGTTCCGAAGCGCTCATGCCGGGCCATCTTGGAGTTGATGTTGATGCTGCCGCCGGAGGCGCCGCGGCCTGCAAAGCCGCCACTTGGCCCCTTGGCTACTTCGATCGAATCGACATCGAAGGTCTCGCGCGACTGCGAACCAATATCGCGCAGGTTGTCCACGAAGGTGCTCGACTGGGCATCGACGCCGCGGATGAACGGACGATCGCCGACCGGGTTGCCGCCTTCGCCTGCACCGAAGGTGATGCCGGAAACGGTGCGCAACGCATCTACCAGGCTGTTCGAAGCCGTATTCTGGAGAACTACCTCTGGGATGATGGTGAGGGTCTGCGGCAGATCGCGCAGGGGGGCCGTGTACTTCACGGAAGGCAGATCGTTGGTTGTTACCGTAACGGACTGGTCGGCAGACCGCAGCTTCAGCCCCACACTCTCGGGCGAGTCGAAGGCAGCCACCACCTCCGTTCCCTTCAGAGCTTCGGTCAAAGCCTCCGCCAGAGTATGGACGCCCTTGACTCCGGGAGACGGAACGTCGCCGATGCGGTCGGAGGGAATTCTGATCTTTACGGTCGTGGCGGCCTCGAGCTGGGCCATCACCTCACGGATGGGACCGGCAGGCACACTGAAGTCATGGACCACCTGGTCAGGCCTGACCTGTCCGGCACCCTCAGAGAGCTTCTCAGAATTTTCAGGCACTTCGCCTGGCAGAGGTCCGGCTTTGCCTTCAGCCGGTTTGGTCGCGGCATCGGCATGTAACGTGCTGACCGCGTAGATGGCCAGAGTTCCTGTGGTCACGAGGTTTGCCCGCAGACGGGACAGAAAATTAAGATTGTTCTTCATTGATACGCTCCGAGAGATGCCAGCTGGTGAGCAGCCGGTCCGTTTAACGCGAAGTCCCTCAACATTCGCAGACAGGGATGAAACAATCCAGAGAGAAGCCCCCAGATGATGTAATCAAGTGCGACAAGATCAGTCCGATATGGATAATGTACACGATCAAAGACTGATCAGGTCCTATATCGTGATTTTTTTTTGAAAGTCTGGCGCACACCCTCTAACGAGGAAGGAAGAGCATCATGCGGCATAGATTTGAAACAGAACAGTGGCTCGCCCACCCTTTAGAAGGCGTCTTTGCCTTCTTCGCAGACCCCATCCATCTTCCGCCCCTTATGCCCGCCTGGCAGGATGCGCGGATTGAAGAGGCTGTCCTAAAGAGCCCGGGCGCGGCTCCGCCTTCAGATTCGGGTTTGTACTATCGTTCTTCTGCAGCAGGAGCGGGAACGACCATGATCCTGAGTTTTCGTGCCGTTCCTAAAATGCCGATTCGGCTGAATTGGCACGCACGGATCACGGAGTTCGCCTGGAACGACCATTTCTGCGATGAGCAGGAGCGCGGACCCTTCGCTTATTGGAGACACTGCCACGGCGTCTCCTCCGAAACACGCGATGGCGTCGGCGGAACTCTTGTTCGGGATGAGTTGGAGTATGCCTTCCCCGGCGGACCGCTTGGCGATGCGGCGAACGCCCTGGGTGGACGCGCACAGATCGAATCCATCTTCAAATATCGGCAGGAGCAGACTTACAAGCTGATGCCGAAGTTTCTGCAGATGACGGGAAGATGACGCCTCTAACGTGTAGCGAGATGGGCCTGCTGGATGGCCTGTAGATACGGTTGAGCCTGTAAGAGAGCTTCGTCTGCAGTGATGCCGTATTTCTGGCGAAGAGCGTCCACACGTCCGTGCTCGATGAACTCATCCGGCCAGCCGATACGCACGACGGGCGTGGTGATTTCGAGCGCATTCATCGTTTCAAGGATGGCGGAACCGAAGCCTCCGGCGAGAACGTGGTCTTCGAAGGTGATCACAAGACCTGCGTCTTTCGTATAGCGTTCGACGGTGTGGCGATCGATCGGCTTGGCGAAACGAGGATTGATGAGAGCGACAGAGAGGCCCTGTGCTTCGAGCCGCATCGCAGTCTCTTCCGCGAGATGAAAGAGCGCGCCCAGGCCGAAGATGGTCACGTCCGTTCCCTGCTTAACGACTTCTGCGACGCCAATTTCAAGGGCGATTGGCTGTTCCTTGACCGGCTTTCCGGGGCCGATGCCACGCGGATAGCGGATCGCCGAAGGGCCGTCGTGCAACATGGCGGTGTACATCATGTCGGCGAGTTCGTCTTCATTGCGCGGCACCATGTGGACGATGTTCGGGATTGAGCGCAGGTAACTGATGTCGAAGAGGCCGTGATGCGTCGGTCCGTCGTCTCCGGAGAGGCCGCCGCGATCCATGCAGAAGACAACGGGCAGGTTTTGCAGAGCAACGTCGTGGACGATCGGGTCAAACGCGCGCTGCAGGAAGGTGGAGTAAATAGCGCAGAAGGGCCGGTATCCCTTGGTCGCCATCCCCGCCGCGAAGATGACGGCGTGCTCTTCCGCTATGCCGACATCGAAGTAACGCTTCGGGTGCAAGGGGCGGAAGAGATCCAGAGCCGTACCGTTGGGCATGGCTGCAGTGATGGCAACGACCTTGTCATTCGCGGTGGCGAGCTTGGAAAGGGTCTCCGCGAAGATCTCGGAGTAGGTTTTCTGTCCGGCAGCGGTAGTTTCACCGGTCTCAGGATCGTAGGGCCCGAGGCCGTGAAACTTCTTCTGCTTATCGAGCGCGGGCTGGAAGCCACGGCCCTTCTGCGTGATCGCATGCAGGATAACGGGCTTATTCTGCTGCTTGAGAAATTTGAAGGTGTCGATCAGAAGCGGGAGGTCGTGGCCGTCGATGGGGCCGTAGTAGCTCAGACCAAACTCTTCAAAGAGCATCGAGGGCCCGAGAAGGCCTTTCACGGACTCTTCCGCTTTGCGGGCGACGTGTGAGACAGCCTTGCCGCCGAAGCGGGCAATGAACTCGGTGGCACGGTCGTGAAGATATTTGAAGCTCGGATGCGTCACGATCTTGTGGAAGTAAGAAGCGATCGCGCCGACGTTCTTGTCGATCGACCAGGCGTTGTCGTTGAGGATGATGACCATCCGCTTGGTCTGCGCCGCAATGTTGTTAAGCGCCTCAAAGGAGATGCCGTTGGTGAAGGCGGCGTCTCCGGCGAGGGCGACGATGTGCTCATTTCCGCCGGACATATCCCGTGCGACCGCCATGCCAAGGGCGGCGGAGAGCGCCGTGCCTGCGTGGCCCGCGCCGAAGCTGTCGTGCTCGCTTTCGGTACGGAGCATGAAGCCGTTCAGACCACCGGGCTGGCGGATGGTCTCAAACCGGCTCTCACGGCCAGTGAGGAGCTTATGGACATAGGCCTGATGTGAAACGTCGAAGACGAAGCTGTCCTGAGGAGTATCAAAGACATAGTGCATCGCGATGGTGAGTTCCACGACCCCGAGGTTCGGCCCGATGTGGCCACCGGTCTTGGAGACGCCAAGAATAAGACGTTCGCGAATCTCTTCTGCCAACTCCACGAGTTGAGGAACCGTGAGCTTTTTGACGTCGGCGGGAGATTGGATCGTGGAGAGGTGGTTGCTCATCGTGCGTTACGGGTCCTCAGGCGTTGCGCCCTCTTGCAGCTTCAATCCTTCATTATATCAACCGTTGGATGCCGATGTAGGAAGACGCGCCGCATGGGTGTATTTGGACTCTGATAAGCCGTTCTATTCCGCCATAGCCTCACGGATGGCGGGAGACGGCGCTTTGAGGTTGAATTCGCCTTCCCACTGGGCGATGACTGCAGTTGCAAGTGAGTTCCCGACGACACTGATCATGGTGCGGCCCATATCCATCAGGGCATCCACACCCAGGAGGATCAGGATCGGCTCAGGCGGCAGATGAAGAGTCGCTGCGGTCCCCATAAGGACAACCAGCACCGCGCGGGGGACGCCCGCAACCCCCTTTGAGGAGAGCATTAACGTTCCCATCATGAAGACCTGTTGGCCGAGGGTGAGTTGTATTCCTGCGGCCTGGGCGACAAAGCCCATGGCCATCGCCAGATAGAGCGTGGAACCTTCCAGATTAAAGCTGTAACCGGCGGGAATCACGAAGGCAATAATCCGACGCGGAACTCCAAAGGCCTCCATCTCTTCCATGGCGCGGGGAAGCGCAGCTTCGCTTGCGGCGGTTGCGAAGGCGATGGCCGCTGGCCCGGAGACGTGCTTCAGGAAGCGGCGAACGGGAATACGCGCCAGAAGCGCCACCGGCAGAAGAACGAACACGCTGAAGATCCCGAGCGCGACGTAGAGAGTAAGCAGCAGCTTGCCGAGGTGAATCAGGATGCCCGGACCCATCTTTGCGATGGTGTACGCGATGGCTGCGCCTACGCCAAACGGCGCAAAGTACATGACAATGTTGGTGAAGCGAAACATGACTTCGCTAATGGACTCCGTCAGGCGAAGGACGGGGTTGCGCTTGTCCGTCGGTGTAAGAGCCAGTGCAATTCCGAAGATGAGGCCAAAGATGGAGACCTGCAGCACCTGGCCCTCAGCGATGGACTTCGCGATATTTTCAGGGAAGACGTGCACGACGAAGTCCTGCCAATGAATAGGCGCTGCGCTGTTCAGGGCAGCGGACGAGGCGGGATCGATGGGAACGTTCATCCCAACGCCGGCCTTGCTGATGTTGATCGCGCAGAGGCCAATCACCAGGGCGAGGGTCGTAATGACTTCAAAATAGATGAGGCTCTTGAAAGCGATGCGACCGACGCCTTTGAGATCTCCATGGCCAGCGACACCGGAGATAATCGTCATAAGAATCAGAGGCGCGGCGATGGTCTTGACGAGGCGAAGGAAGATATCCGAAAGAAAGTGGATCTGGAGTGCGGCTGCGGGAGCGTCCAGACCGAGTTCAACCCCTGCGACCATCGCGACGGCAATCCAGGGCGTCAGTCTGCGCCGATTTACCGCCCAGAGGACGAAGAGCAAAATAGAAGCGACTCTCAATCCGGTGCCGAGTCTAAGAACTACAGAATGCGAGGCGGCGAGGGCGCCCAGGGTGGTGCCGGCTGCGAGAAGAATGGCAGCAATGACAAGAAGCGGAAGTTCGAAACGTTTTGGAACCATGGTCTCCATCGAGAGTGTCGTCTTCGGGGAGTGTACAAGGCTTGATAGGATGTAGCCCCTGAGGTGGGACGAATGGGAAGAAATCGGTGGGTGGCAGTGGTGGCTTTCGGCATTTTGACACTGGGTGCATGGGCGCAGATGCCGCTCGACGCCGGCGGTGGAAGATCTCCGGCGGCGCGAGCCTTCGGACAGATGCCGGTGGCGGCTGGAGTGATGGAGTTGATGGCTCTCGATGCGCGCTTCTCCCAGGAGACGCTGAAAGGTGGAGGAAAAGCCTTTGCCTCCTGGTTTGCCCCGGACGCTCTGACGCTCAACAATAAGCAGGCTCCCGTATTGGGAAAAACCCGAATTTCCGCCTCCGCAAACTGGGAACCGCAAAATTACCAGTTGTCTTGGGTCCCTGCAGGGGGGAAGATGGGACCTTCCAACGATATGGGCTATACGTGGGGCCACTATGAAGGACGATCCAAAGATCGGAACGGACAGCCCGTCGTTCTGGAGGGGAGATATATCACAGTCTGGATGAAGCAACCGAATGGAGAGTGGAAGGTCGCTCTGGATGCGAGCGCGGAGGAACCAGCCGCTGATTGTTGCGCTCTTCCCAAGCCCTGAACGCTACAACTTTTGTGAACGCCGTGGCCCGCATGTCTACTGACAAGCGTTGGCTGAGACTGCGATGATGTTTACCTTACGTGAAAAACGCTCTGCTCCAAGACGAAGATGTACGACTCGACACGCTTGAGAGCTTCAACGTCGTGGACGCAGCACCCGACCCTGGTCTTGCGGCGATCACGCAGCTGGCAGCACAGGTCTGCAATGTGCCCGCCGCAGCGATTAGTTTTGTAGGGGAGGAGACGGTCTGGTACACCCATCCGTACGGCATGGACATCGACCAGACGTCCCGCACCAACTCTCCCTGCGACGAAGCCATTACGGGTTCCGATCTGTACCAGATACCCGATGCGTCCCTGGACGACCGTTATGACGGACGCGGCATTGAACTGGGCAAGAGCACATTTCGTTTTTATGCAGGGGCTCCGCTTCTTGCGCCGAACGGCAGCAGTATTGGATGCCTTTGTATTCTTTCGCCGCAGCCTCGACTTCTGACGGATGCGGAAGCCACAGCTCTGCGCATTCTCTCCTCGCAGGTGATGACACGGCTGGAGTTGCAGGCGCGCATCCGTTTGATGGACAACGAGTCGCGCGTGCGACAACGCGTCGAAAGCGCCCTTACGGTAGAACGCAACTTCGTCTCCGCTGTTCTGGAAACCGCCGGCGCGCTTGTGGTGGTCATGGATACAGCGGGTCGCGTCGTGCGATTCAACCGTGCCTGCGAAGCCATCTCAGGCTTCGCTACACGTGAGATTGTTGGACGCTATCTCTGGGAGACGCTGGTTCCCGAAGAAGACCGAGCCGAGGCGAACAGAGCCTTTGAGACGATTCGCAGCGGTTCGTTTCCGGTTTCGTTTGAAGACCGCTGGAAGGTGAGAGGCGGAGGCCTGCGGCGTATCCAGTGGACGGCGACTGCCCTGATGGATGCGCAGAACGAGCTGAACTTTGTCATTGCAACCGGGATTGACGTCACCCTGCAGCGGGTTGCGGAAGATACTCTGCGACAGAGCGAAGCGCAGTACAGGCAGTTGGTCGAAGGTTCGCTCGGTGTGGTCTTCACGCATACACCCAAGGGAAGACTGATCTCGCTGAACACGTATGGTGCGGAGAGCCTGGGCTACGGCATCGAAGAGATGCTGGGCAGGTCGCTGACGGATTTTATGCCGGACGAAGACTTCGTGGCCTTCGACGCGTATCTCGAAAAGATGCGGAAGACGGGGGAGGCGCAGGGTACGTTCCGCCTGTTGCATCGGAACGGAGAGCGTCGCACGCTTGCCTATCGCAACCGCCTGATGGTTCCCGAAGGGCGGGACCGCTTCGTTCTGGGCTTCGGCGTGGACATTACGGAGAAAGTGCGCGCGGAAGAGAGCCTCTCGGCGCTCACGCTGCAAACCGACTCAATCCTGGATTCAGTGGGTGACGGCATCTTCGCAACAAGTCTGGACGGCGTGGCGACGGTGGTCAATCCCGCTGCGGCGTCGATGCTTGGCTACAGCGCCAATGAGATTCTGGGGCGGAAGATTGGCGATCTGCTTCGTCTGACCCGCGCCGACGGTACGGAGTACGCAGACGATGAGAGTCCGATCGAGCGGAGTCTGCACCAACGCGAAGCGGTGCGCGCTTCGACGGACCTGTTCTGGCGCAAGGACGGCAGCAGCTTCCCCGTGGAGTATGTCGCCTGCCCCATTGTTAAGGACGGCCGCGCGACGGGCATCGTGGTGGCGTTTACGGATACCACAGAGCGACGCGCTCTGGACCGGATGAAGGATGAGTTCATCTCGACCGTATCCCACGAGTTGCGGACGCCACTGACGTCGATGAGGGCTTCTCTGGGCCTGATCGCCTCGGGTGCGCTGACTTCGCGTCCCGAAAAACAGAAGCAGATGCTGGAGATTGCTATTGGCAACACGGAGCGGCTGGTCAGCCTGGTCAATGACATCCTGGAGCTGGAGCGGATTGGCTCAGGCAAAGCCGAGCTGCACTCCACGCTGTCTTCCGCGGATGATCTGTTCCGTCGGGCGACCGGTTTGCTGACGGGTACGGCGGCGAAGGCCGGAATCAAGTTCGAGATTGAAGCACGGAACGTGAACGTTTGGGGTGATCCGGACAGGATCCTGCAGACGATCACCAACCTGCTGTCGAACGCGATCAAATTCTCTCCAGAGGGCGGAAAGATTCGCCTGGAGGCTCGCAATCTGAGTGCTGACGAGGCGCAGATTGAAGTGCGGGATCACGGCCGCGGGATTCCAAACGACAAGCTGGAGTCGATCTTTGAGCGGTTCCAGCAGGTCGATGCATCCGACTCCCGCGCCATGGGCGGCACAGGTTTAGGCCTGGCGATCTGCCGGTCAATCGTGTCGCAGCATGGGGGGCGCATCTGGGCGGAGAGCAAGTACGGTAAGGGATCGACCTTCTTCTTTACCCTTCCGACGAAGCCCCACCAGCATCTGGGGTAAGACTCTTCCCTTTTTCATCCGGAAGCGAAGTGAAGGGATCTGCTGTTGCAGGCTTCTTCCCAGGCTCGCTCTTCGAGCGAAGATGCGCTTTGCGCATACCCATACATGCGCGATGAAGCTGCGCATGTATGGGGCACCCGGTTTGTGTTTTCGGATTGCTACTCGTCCTGCTCGTGCAGCTTGGCGATGATGCTGAAGTCTTCGAGGGTGGTGGTATCTCCCGTGACTGTGCCGGTCGTCGCCAGTTCGCGAAGGAGTCTCCGCATGATCTTTCCGGAGCGCGTTTTGGGCAGCATGGGCGTGAACCGGACGTCGTCGGGACGAGCGAGTGCACCGATCTCTTTGGCGACCCACTTCTTGAGTTCTGCCTTCAATTCTTCGGTTGGCTCGTTCCCTTCTTCCAAAGACACAAAGGCACAGATGGCCTGTCCCTTGAGGTCGTCGGGACGAGCGACCACGGCAGCTTCTGCGACTTTGGAGTGGGCCACAAGGGCGCTTTCAAGCTCCGCAGTGCCGAGGCGATGTCCGCTGACGTTGAGGACGTCGTCCACGCGTCCCATCAGCCAGAAATACCCATCAGCATCTTTCCGAGCGCCGTCGCCGGTGAAGTAGCTACCGGGAATTTCGCTCCAGTACGCCGCACGGTAGCGTTCCGGATTGTTGTAGACCGTTCTTGCCATGGATGGCCAGGGCTTACGAATGACGAGCAGACCGCCCTGCCCTGCAGGAACGGGGTCTCCCTCCTTTGTAACGACTTCAGGCACGATGCCGAAGAAAGGAAGCGTTGCGGAACCGGGCTTGGTTGGAACTGCGCCGGGGATGGGCGCGATGAGAATCGAGCCGGTCTCCGTCTGCCACCACGTGTCAACGATGGGGCAGCGCTCTTTGCCGATCATGCGGTGATACCACATCCAGGCTTCAGGATTAATCGGTTCTCCAACGGTTCCGAGCAGACGAAGGCTGGCGAGCGAGTGCTTCGTCACCCAGCTATCACCCCACTTGATGAAGGCGCGAATCGCTGTGGGCGCGGTGTAGAAGACCGTGACCTTGTGATCGTCGATGATCTGCCAGAAGCGATCGTTCTCCGGGAAGTTCGGTGCTCCCTCGTACATTACGACCGTTGAACCGTTTTGCAGCGGGCCGTAAACGACATAACTATGGCCGGTGACCCAGCCGATGTCCGCCGTGCAGAAGTAAACATCGTCCTCATGGAGATCGAAGATGTACTTCGTTGTGAGGTAGGTTCCGACGGAGTATCCACCGGTGGTGTGGACGAGGCCCTTGGGTTTGCCGGTGGTTCCGCTGGTGTACAGGATGTAGAGCGGGTCTTCCGAATCCATCCATTCGGCGGGGCAATCGGGAGAAGCCTTCGCTGCGAGTTCATGCCACCAGTGATCGCGCCCGGCCTGCATGTTCACGGGCTTTCCGGTGCGCTGATAGACAACGACGTTCTCCACGGTGGGGCACTTGGCTATGGCTTCATCAACGGTAGCCTTGAGCTGGATGTCCGTGCCACGGCGGTAGCCGGTGTCCTGCGTGATGACAATTCTGCACTCTGCATCGTGGATGCGCTCCACGAGCGCATGTGCGGCGAAGCCACCGAAGACCACCGAGTGGACAGCACCGATACGTGCGCAGGCGAGAAGGGCGATGGCCAACTCGGGGCACATTCCCATGTAGATCGCGACGCGGTCACCCTTCTTCGTTCCGAGATCCTTGAGTACGTTGCCGAAGCGCTGCACCTCCGCGTGAAGTTCCGCGTAGGTGAGCTTCCGTACCTCGCCAGGTTCGCCTTCCCAGAGAATGGCGGTCTTGTCCGCGCGGGAGCCCAGGGCGTGGCGGTCGACGGCGTTGTGACAGAGGTTCAGTTTTCCATCGACAAACCATTGCGCATGGGGCACGTTCCATTCCAGAACCTTTGACCAGGGAGCGAACCATTCAAGCTCGGAGGCAGCCTCTGCCCAGAAGGCATCAGGATCTTCAATAGAGCGCTTATACATGGCTTCGTACTCTTCGCGACTGCGAATATGTGCGCGTGCGGAGAACTCGGCTGGCGGCGGAAAGAGGCGGTTTTCGCGCAGCAAAGAGTCGAAGTTCTGTGATTCTGGAGCGGCTATCGACATGCGTTTCTAAGACCCTGAAGAGGAATTAGGTGATTTCGCGCACAACGTGCGTGTGTTCACCGATTGTTGAGCGATTGTACAAGCGCCGCAAGACGGCTGGCTCTGGGCGAATGTCCTACCCGCGACGACCCCCGGGGGAGATGCCCTGCTAGGCTTGCAGATATGGTCGGGTTCTCGAGCGCCGTGTTCATCGGAGTGTTTCTGGGTTTTGGCTTCGGCGTGGGATGCGCGCTTGCGGTGATGTATGGCATCTTCAACGGCGGATACCGTGCCGCGATCCGAGAAGCGCGCATGGAACCTCCGCCGGAGCGATATCGCAAAGCGGTTCTGAAGGTGGCCAAGAGCGTGGACGGTGTAAGTACGCCCAAGGATCGGATCTAAAAGATCACTATCTCCCTTCCCTATCTTTCTTTTGCAATCTGCTTCTTCAAGGCGGCCAATTCGATCGAGAGATGATCCATCTTCTTCATGAGAGCTTTGAAGTGGACGGACGGCAGAGCGTCTTCATCTTTATCCAGATAGAAGTTGCCGCTCGGTTCCAGGCTGCAGAGCTTCAGTTCCTCGGGACTGTGGACGCCACCTTTATGCAGAACCCCCATGAGTTCATCGTGCGTAAGAATCTCTTGCCTCAGTGCTTTTTCGTCGATTACACCATCGCGGATGAGAACCGTTCGCTTTCCCTGAATAAGCTGGTTCAGCTTCGGCATGCGAAAAAGGCCCCGATTGACGAGCCAGTTTACGCTGAGGAGGGAGAGAGCACCGATGATGCCGCCGATCACGGAGTTATCTTCGCCGATGATTGCGTTCTGCACCGTGTTTGAGAGCGACAACAGGACGACGAGATCGAACGGGTTAAGTTGCGCAAGTTCGCGTTTCCCGAAGACACGAAGGAAGATGATCAACGAGATGTAGACGATCGCAGGGCGAGCGATCTTTTCCAGGATCGGCAACGGGAGGTGGAACATGTGGTCAAACATATCCACCAGAGTACGGCGTTACGCAGGAATCAGGAGGTCTTTCCTGCGTAACGCTGCTGATGCCACTTCCATGCGCTCGCAATGATCTCGTCGAGCTGGGCGTAGCGCGGAGACCAGCCAAGCTCCGACTTGATCTTTTCCGAGCTGGCGACCAGGACCGCGGGATCTCCGTCGCGACGTGGCTCTTCGATCACGGGAATCTGCTTGCCGGTGACGCGAGAGACAGAGTCGATGACCTGGCGGACGGTGAAACCTCCACCACTGCCGATGTTGTAGATCGCGCGGGTCTGTTTTTCCAGGGATTGCAGGGCGAGAAGATGGGCATCGGCAAGATCGGAGACATGAATATAGTCGCGGACGCAGGTGCCGTCCGGCGTGGGATAGTCGCTGCCGTAGATTTTGATGCTTTCGCGGCGCCCGAGGGCGACGTCCAGGATGAGCGGTATGAGGTGCGATTCCGGCTCGTGCGCCTCGCCGTACCCTTCGATCGCCCCAGCTACGTTGAAGTAGCGAAGGCTGGCGTAGCGGAAGCCATGGACACGATGGAACCAGCCGAGGATGTGTTCCACGAGGAGTTTGGACTCGCCGTAGGCGTTCGTTGGCTTCAGCGTTGCGTCTTCGAGGATGGGAGTTTTTTCGGGCTCGCCGTAACACGCGGCCGTGGAGGAGAAGACGAGCTTGTTGTTTCCCGTGGCAAGCATGGCTTCGAGCAGTGCAAGCGTAGAAGCAGTGTTGTTGCGGAAATAGATCTCCGGCTTCTGCATACTTTCGCCCGCTTCGATGAGCGCGGCAAAATGCATAACACCGTCAAAATTACCGTCGCGCAGAGTCTGTTCCATCCTGGAACGGTCGGCGATATCGGCTTCTATAAAAGTGGCACCGGTTGCGACGGCTTCGCGCTTGCTGTGGCAGAGATTGTCATAAATCGTGACAGTATGACCGGCTGCGAGAAGAATGCGGGAGACAGTTCCGCCGATGTATCCGGCCCCGCCTGTAACTAGAAGATTCATAACGTAATTTACCCTCGACGGTGCATGCTGTTGTGACGTCTTGCAAGATTCTTGCATAGTGTAAGCAGTGCCAAACGGTGAACTTCTGGAGAGTCCGTTTGAAATTGTGGCGCAACGCGAAAACAATCAATCTACCGCAACAGACGCAACTTTCGTGTAACCCAACAGTTGCATTGAAAAGCCCACCCTATCGCTTATCATCAGTTAACGAAGGTTCAGAAGTTTTCTTCTGTGAAACTCCCCATAGAGAGAGAAACCCTTTCGGAAGATCGGCGTATTACAACTTTAGTAGCGGATATCTCCCTTCGCGCCCGTACATCTCAGTGACCTCCGCTAACCTCTTATAACCTAACCGGTTATTGACGGAAGCACACAATCAAGCGAGCCGCATTTCGGGCCAGACGAGGACCGCACAAGTTATGGCAATTCAGACGCCCACGCAGGAAAAACCCACGGTAGAGAAGCCCAAGCGGGAGAAGCCGAGCGAGATTCAGTTTTCTCACTTCGGAGTCTTGAACGCGGGAAAGCAGAGCCGCGGTTCCTTCGTGACAGCGCTGATTCTGAATGTCACGGCCGCCCTCATCATCCTTTTGCTCACTGCCGCCGTAAAGAAACAGCAGCACATTGAAAAGCTTTCGCGTCTGGATGCTCCGATTCCGAGGGAACTCAAGGAAGCTCCCAAGCCGAAGCCGATCCCGGTGCTCCCGAAGCCTCCGAAGATTGCCGTCGTTGAACCTCCAAAGATCGATGTTCCGAAGATCGAGGTTCCCGAGCCACCCAAGATTCAGACGCCGGTAATGAAGGCACCGCCGGTTCCGGTTCCCACGCCCGCGCCCCCCAAGGCCGTGACGCCTCCTCCAGCTCCGGTTGTGATCAAACTGAACCAGGCGCAGGCGACCTCGGTTGCGAACAACGACGCTCATCCGAGCGCGATCCGCCTGGGCAGCCAGACGAACCCTATCAAGAACGTCACCGGGCCAGCCGTTTCGCCTGTGAATCTCGGACGCGCCGGGGCGCCGGGTATGCCCGCCGGAAACACGGGCCTTGGTCCCGCCAGCAAGATCAATATCGGTGGCTCCGGTGCACCGAACGGGAAGATGGGCGGTACAGACAATGCTGCTCGTCCGGTAGTGGGCGTGAAGCTCGGTACACCGGGAGCAACGGGTCCAGTAACGGCACGTCCTGTGGGAGCGATTCAGATCGCATCCACACAGCCGCAGGCGGTTCGTCCAACGAACGTTCCCCCAACTGCTGCACGCACCCCACCTAAGCTGGTCTTCAAACCGAAGCCCGTGTACACGGCCGAAGCTCGTCAGCTTCATCTGGAAGGCACTGTGTACGTGAAGATTCATCTCACGGCGGCTGGTGTAGTGCAGGTGGTTGGAATCTCAAGTGGACTTGGACATGGCCTGGATCAGGCAGCCATACAGGCCGTGGAAGGTATGCGCTTTTCGCCCGCCATGCAGGATGGCCATCCCGTGGACTGGGACGGTGTCGTAAATATCAACTTCCAGCTCGCTGGATAAGCTAAGAGCTCTCAATGTTTCGACCTCTGCGAGGCGAAACCCTGAGCATAAAGATCAGTACAGCCGTGGCAATGTCCACAACAGGAGCAGCAAAAGACCATGATGAACTTCCGCAAGCCAAGCCTCGCCGGCCTGATGTTCCTGAGCCTATTCACGATATCGACCATCCCGGCTCATGCAGGTATCTTCGGTGGGAAAAAGAAGGACGACCTGCCGGCACGCAAACTGACTCCGGCACAAAACGCGCTGATTGACAAAGCGATTGCGCGAGAGAAGGAAGTCATCAAGGTCGTGAAAGAGCGGGCTCCGCTGGTCGAGACCTACATCCAGAACATGAAGCCGGATGCCAAATTGCTGCAGGTTCCTGAGTCGGATCAGCATTTCCTGGGCCGCGTTGAGTTTGGCAAGATTATCGGCGATTCGCAGTACCAGACAGCAGCCGTTCATGGAAAGTCGGGCGGAAAGCTCGGATTCTTCAAGAACTCGATGGGCTACCTGTCCGGACTTACGAAGTCCCTGCACCTGGAGTTTTCGGAAGAAGGCTTCGTCCAGATGATGCTGGTGGACTCCAAGGATTTCAACCGCCAGATGTACAAGTTCAGTTTCGTACACAATGACTTTCTCGGAACCGTGCCGACGATGGTCTTTGATGTAGAGCCGGCCTCGAAAAACTCGCGCGGTCGCTTCTTCGGACGCATATGGGTGGAGCGCCGCAACGGAAACATCGTTCGCTTCAATGGTTCGTTTGCGGGTACTCAGAAGGACATCAAGGAGTACTACCACTTTGATTCCTGGCGCACGAATGTCCAGGAAGACCTGTGGCTCCCGACCAGTTTCTACGTAGAGGAGTCCGACTCCAAGAGCACGGAGAGCACGGTTAAGTTCAAGTCCGTCAGCCACATCTGGGGTTACGTACTGAAGGTGCCGAACAAAGACACCGAAAATGTCGACGTAGAAGTTCAAGGCGCAACCGATGTTTCTCAGGATGCGCAGGACGTAGGCCCCCTTGGAGCGCAGCGCGCATGGGTACAACAGGCCGAGGACAACGTCGTCGATCGCCTCTTCCAGGCCGGTCTCCTCGACGCGCCTTCCGACTTCGACAAGATTCTGGAGCAGATCGCCGGTAACATCCTTGCTTACAACAACATCCAACTCTCGCGTCCAATCCGCTGCCGCACATTGTTGACCGAACCGCTCGAATCGGTAGCCATTGGTAACACGATCATCATCTCCAAAAGCCTGATCGACACTACGGCCGTCCCTGGAAACAATAACGAGCAGGTTTCTAACCTCTATGCCGTGATTGCCTTCCAGCTCTCGCACGTGATCCTCGGTCACCGCCTGGACACGAAGTACGCCTTCAATGATCGACTTCTCTTCCCTGATACTTCTGCGTTTGCCAAAATCCCGATGCACCATACCGACAAGGACAACGAAGAGGCTGCAAAGAAGACTCTTGAGTTGTTGCAGCCCAAGGAGTTGAGTGAAGCTCCTGGACAGTTCGGACTTTACCTTGCGCAGCTTCAGGCAAGAAGCAAGGCTCTCAAAGCACTTAATGAACCGATGCTGGGTGATGGTCTGTTCAAGGATCCCAATACCTTCTGGCTGCAGGCGCTGGTTGGTAAGGGACCCAAGCTGGACATGAACGATCTGAAGCAGAATGCTGCGATGCCTCTTTCGGCATTTCTCCGCTTCGACCCCTGGACGGACCAGGTCATCCAGATGCACGCCGCATTCGAACCTCTTCTCAGCTCGCGCGACAAGATGCCGTTTGAAGTGGCACCGGTTTACCTGAAGCTGGCCTACTACAAAGCACCCCCGGACGCATCAGCAGCCCCCGCAACAGGGGCAGCTCCGGCAGACGCAGCACCTGGTGCAGCTCCTACAACGGGAGCTCCTGCTGGAACTACAGCAGCACCGGCCGACACGACTCTGACTCCAAACGCGGCAGGAGTGGCTCCGGGCGCAACCGCCCCGACGCCACAGTAGCCAACGGAGTCCACAGGACTCCTCACCGGAACTTCGCTGGGCCGCTCGCTTTTCCGATCGCGAGCGGCTCCTCAAAAACGCCAGGTGCAGTTGGTGTCAGCACCACTTTGACAAAAATCGGAGACATTCATGACAGCAGAGGTATTGACCAGACTGCGGCCGAGGGAGAGTATGCCAGTTCGTGAGGCCTATAGCCTTCAAGTGAGACTGAACCGGGGAACCAGAAGAAACAAGAAAAGCTTGTGTGTGGCTCTATCCCTGTTGATTTTCGGGGCGATCGGTTCAACCAAAATGCGCGCACAGGCCGCTCCAGCAGGCATAGGACACAGTTCTTTTCAAGCCGGCCTCGGATTCTCGGGCGGACCACATTACGGCGGTTCCAGGTACTACGGCGGCACCTTCTATACAACCTACGACTTCACGCAGCATTGGGGTATTGAGGGAGATATCCGCCAGGTCAACACGACGGCGGACAACAAGCTCTATGAGCGTACTTATCAGCTCGGCGTCCGCTATGTCCGCCACTACAAGGGCTTTATCAATCCTTATGGAAAGATCATGGTCGGCCGTGGAGTCTTCAATTTTTCGAATGATTCGGCAAATCTGGCCTACAACATAGGCGTCCTGGGCGGAGGTGTTGATTTGAATGTTTCCAGACACATCAACGTGCGCGGAGACTTCGAATATCAACACTGGAAGGGCTTCCCAAACGGAGCTCTTACGCCCAAGATCCTGACGGCGGGCGTGGCTTACCACTTCTAATCGATTAGCAAGACAGACAAGAGAAAGGCCCCGGAATCTTCCGGGGCCTTTCTCTTGCAACCAGTGCTTTTAGAAGTGATATGCAATGCCAACCGTGGGCATGGAGATCACTTCGTAACGGTTGGTCTTGAAGTTGTCGATGCCGAAGTTCGGGGCCTTCAGAAGGAATCCACGGTACTGCA
>Ga0157290_10000024_pt1 | contig 72527 bp, 65 predicted proteins | sample NitcycUS149409B1_FD_108389 | JGI IMG/M metagenome (GOLD analysis project Ga0157290, IMG submission 108389) | Soil microbial communities from Arlington Agricultural Research Station in Wisconsin, USA - Nitrogen cycling UWRJ-S149-409B-1 | ecosystem: Environmental > Terrestrial > Soil >...
GTCTGTCTTCTTCGCGCCCGCATCGATTGCGTGCTTCGCGTTCTCCGTGCTTTCGCTGATCCTTCTGCATGTACTTCGGCCCGACTATGCGCCGGCCCCCCACTTTATCAGCGACTACGCTGTCGGTCGCTACGGCTGGGTCATGACGACTTGGTTCCTCGGAATGAGCTGCGGCTGCCTGATGTTGCTGTTAGGACTGGTTCGCAGTGGCCCTACTTTGGTCGCCGCTCGTATCGGCACATTCCTGCTGGGAGTGGCGTCGATCGGTTTGGTGGTATCGGCGATCTTCCCGACAGACGTGCAGTTGCCACAGACGCGCGCGGGCCATATCCATGACATGAGCTTCCTCGTGAACCTCGGGAGCATCGTCCTTGCAATCGTGCTTCTGTCCCTGAGCTTCGGGAGTCAGCCACGCTGGCGGCCCTACCGGCGCACTGCCTTGACACTAGCTGGACTGGTTGTACTCGCTGTCGTTCTCCAGTTCCTCACGCTCCACAAGGGCGCGCCCTACGGTCTCGCGAATCGGCTAGCAGTGACCGTGCTTCTCGCGTGGCTACTCACAACGCTATCCGGTTGCGGGCGGTGGCGCGTGAGTGAGAGACGCTGCCATATATCGAGCGCTGAAATGGTGAGTTAGGCATGTTGTCCCCCTCCGGACCTTGAGTTTTATCAAGACAATCAACCGCTGAAGAATCGCCAGGAAGTTGTCAACTCGTTGAAGTACCGCTGTGCCGAGGGGATCAAATCTCAGCGAGAGCTTGATCAGTCCTACTAATCATCAATTCGAGTCCGCCATACTATGCAATCGAAGCAGGTCTCCAACGCATTTATTCAAACGGCGGACGGCGGTAAAGATCTTGAAGCAACTGTGCGGTTCACCACGGTTTGGGGTAAAAAGAGTGGAAACTGGCAGCTCATTCGTGTGGTCAGCTATGACCACCACTAAGCTATTCTCGAGACGAAATCCCGACAGCAGAAGCTGCGGTCCGTCGTCCCCGTCTCGGACCGATCGATCATCGGCAGGCTCGTTGGAACTGCTTCTCGAAGGTGGCCTTCTCTCGAAGCCTTGACGCGTCGCAGGAAAAGACAGCCACTTGAGAGTGGCTGTCTTCCTTCTGGTCGAACCTCGTGAAAGCGCTGACTACCACGCGTACGTGCCGTCCTTGTGGATGAAGCTTGCATTGGGACCGTCATCGGACAACTGCGCCAGACGAACGATCGCTATAGCTCCTTCTTCGACTGTCTGCGGTCCGGTATGGCCGTTCATATCAGTGGCGGTATATCCAGGACACGCGGAATTGACCTTGATTTGTGTCTCGCGCAGATCATATGCGAGGTCGACGGTGAACATGTTGAGGGCCGCCTTCGACGCGTTGTAGCCAAGAGCCTTCACGTCGTAGAACGGCGAGCTAGGATCGCCGTTGATGGTAAGTGAGCCAAGGCCGCTGGAGACATTAACGATACGTGCGCTCTTTGCCTTTTCAGCAATGGAAGCAGCGGCTGCGTGAACGCCACTGTCCCAAAGAAATTGACCTCGAACGTGCGCCGTAGCGAGTCGGCGCTGACGTCGTTGGCGCGTCCCTCCTTTGCATCAACGATCGCAGCATTGTTGATGAGAACGTCTAGTTGTCCAAACTCTTGGTCGATGCTCTGGGCGAGCTTGGTCGATGTCTCAGTCGCGCGATTCAAGTCGGCTTCTACAAACCGAACATCCAAACCCTCCGCTTTCAGCTTGGCTGCCGCCTCTGTTCCGCGCGACTCATCCCGAGCCCCAAGCAAGACCGCGTATCCATCTTTTCCCAACTGTCGAGCAACTTCGAAACCGATGCCCTTGTTTGCTCCAGTAATCAGCACTACTTTTGCCATGCGCCACTCCTTTGACGGTGCCGCCTCGGACGAGAGACCATGCTGTACGCTGTACATCACCATGATGGACAGCGTACATTGTGCACAAATCGGCGTCAAGATGTACGCTGTACATAATGTCCTACCCGACAAAAACAGACTGCGAAAGCATTCTGGCAGCTGCTATTGCTGAAGTTGAGAGCGGAGACGGCGAGCATCTCGCAATACGATCTGTTGCAGCGAGACTTGGCCTTGCGCCGAACGCGCTTTACCACTACTTCGACAACCTCGCAGCTCTGGAGGAGGCAGTAAGCGAATCAGTTCGCCTACAAATCTTAGAGGGCATGCAGAAAGTCGCAGGCAAAAAGGGCCCGGCAGAGACGCTCCTTGCCATCTCATGGACCTACCTCCAATTTGCGATTGAGCATCCGCGCCTGTTTTCTTACACCCTGAAGCCATCGATCACGGGCCGCCAAACTCTGCAATGTGCGCGAAGTAGCGAGTTCTTTTTCAAGCAGGTAGTGCGGCTTTACGGCGAAAAAAAGGCTGTGGTCGCGACTCAGTCCATTCTGGCATACCTCCGCGGCCTTGCAGCCTCACGACATGCGGAGATGCTTTCCTACGAGCAGATAAGATCCAGCTTCAAGTTCGGCATGCAGATCTGGATCGCTGACGCCCAGGCGTCAGCGAAGAAATCTAATTAGAACCAGCACCCATTGCCGCGGAGTCACGGCGTGCTCAAGAGTACGGGAACGCTTTTAAATCATTATGATTGACTAGCCAGACATCTATGTATAGGCTAAACCTTCATGGAAGGAGGAACAATGCACAAAAAATTGCTATATGCCGGGTACGGATACATGGTGCTCTCCGCGGTGATGAACTATTTGGCTGACGTCGTGCAACCGTATTTGCGCCGCTTGCGGCCAGCAAGTTCGGAGACAACGCTGTACTACGGACTCCATACCGGCTTCAACTTCGGGCAGGCCATGTTTGGACTTACGGCCCTTCTGCTTTTGCTGAATGGGGCTGATTTTTTTAGTCGGCGAAGCGGTGCGATTCTGACATTGTTTGCAATTGCCGGTTGGTTTGCCATTAGCTTCGCGTTCACCACCTTTGCTCCCCCCAAAATCAATCTTGCGATCGTTCTGGCGCTCTTGGCTACGGCTGCTTTTCTCAACAAATAACCAGACTGCGCGGGCCGAAACAACATTTCTCCGGCCATTTCAATGTCTGACTAGGCAGTCACATGCGACTCAAAAGTTCCATGTGCCGACGCCTGATGGAACTATATGTCCCCAAGTCCAGCGGCCGCGACAAACCGCCCACATTTCGTCACAGATCGCCCAAGAAAGGATCTGATCCATGCCCAATCAAAAAAACTCTCGTAGAACGTTTCTATCGCTCTCCGCTGCTCTCCCCGCAGCCTTTGCTCTTGGAGGCGGCGCAGGGGCCCAGACTTCCACGAGCTCACCAAAAGCCAATGTTGGCAAAGAGAAAGTCGCTATCGTGACCGGCTCCTCGCGCGGTATCGGAGCGGCGACGGCTCGCCGCTTGGCGCACGACGGCTACGCAGTGACTCTCAACTGCCTTACCGGCGTTGACCTTGCTACACAGGTTGCGCGTGAGATTGAACACGCCGGTGGTCGAGTCATTGTCCGTCAAGGAGATGTCGCTGACCCTCTAGCTGTTGGGGCGATCTTCGACGCCACTGAAAATGCATTCGGAGGCGTAGATGTTGTCATCAACAATGCGGGCATTATGAATGTAGGCTCCTTCGCCCAGATGACGGATGCTTCGTTCGACCGGATGATTGCTACAAACGTGAAGGGAAGTTTCAATGTCTTGCGTGAAGCGTCACGGCGGACCCGGAACGGAGGGCGAATCATTAGCCTGAGTTCCAGCATCATTCTGTCGAAGCCGGCCTTCACAGCTGTATATGCTGCAACGAAGGCGACCCAAGAGATTTATTCCAGCGTTCTGTCTAAGGAATTGGCTGGCCGGAATATCTCTGTCAATGCCATCGCGCCTGGTGCGGTCGATACCCGTCTCTTGCGCCAGCATGGTGAGGCAGCGCTCAAAGGGATTCCGGAGGCGACACCTCTACGTCGTTTGGGCCAGCCAGAGGACATTGCAAATGTGATTGCGTTACTATGCTCCTCCGATGGGACATGGATTGACGGGCAAATCGTTTTTGCCAACGGTGGCCTGAGTTAGCGCGAACGATAGCAGGTCTGAAACCGAGCCTGCTACTTTCGAAGGAAAACGAATAGTTGACTGACTGGACGGTTATAGGTATTATCACCACATGGCGAGACCCCGAAGCGACGAGAAGCGTAGTGCAATTCTAGAAGCGGCAACGAATATCATTGTCGCTCAAGGGTTGGGCGCTCCTACGGCCACCATTGCGAAAGCCGCTGGGGTCGCTAATGGTTCTCTGTTTACCTACTTCGAGACGAAAGCGGAACTCTTCAACCAGCTTTATTTGGAGCTCAAACGCGAGATGGCTGCGGCAGCGCTGAAGGGTATTCCTGAAAATGCCGATCTCCGTGGGCAAATGTTTCATGTGTGGCGTAACGGCACCACATGGGCCACAACGAACCATCACAAACGTCGGGCCTTAGCACAACTCAACGTATCGGAAGAGATCACACCTGAGACCCGCGTTGCGGGCGCCAAGTTGATGGTCGGGATGACCGAGATGATCGAGAAGTGCCGCTCCCAGGGGCCACTCCGCAAAGCGCCTATCGGTTTCCTCATGGCCCTCATCAATGCAGCTACCGAAGCAACGATGGACTTTATGACGCAAGATCCGGCCCATGCCACAAAACACTGCAAAACAGGGTTCGATGCCATGTGGCGGATGATTGGATAATTTTTGCGATACCTTATGACTGTCTGGCCAGTCAAATATAACGACAACCTCTAGCAAACCCTGGAGAACACAGGGGCACTGGATGCCACAGAGTTACCCCGTAGATGCAGTTTGGATTATGAATATGCCTGCCTGAGTAATGACTGGCTAGTCGATCAACTACAAAAATCTATGAACAAAGGAACTGTCACCCCATGCATATTTTCCGGCTACTTCGCCCGATGAGAACGATCCTCACACTCCCTCTCCTTTTGACTGCAGCGAGTATCTCCGAAGCCCAAGTCCCGGCCCCAAGCGGCGCAAAGATTTCCATACCGGCTATCTACAGCCGCCCCATCGAAGCGTTTGTTGGTGGGCAGTTCGGACGAGGAAAGCTCGGGCCAAATCTCGACGATAGCAATCTCGCTGGCTGGAACGTGTCGGTGACAGATTACCTCACTCCCGCTATCGGAATAACCGCCGACTTCCAGGGGCTGTATGGGCGTGCACCAGTTACCAACCGGTTGGGCTTAGCCAACGATCCTTTTGTATCCCAGCACTCCTACTTCCTGGGGCCGCAGTTCCGTTGGAGGAGGCATGAGCGGTACTCCATGAGTGAACGTATTCTGGTCGGAGCCACCACGTCGTCCTTCGATTCTGATCTCGGTGGCCTATCGCCACAAGCATTCGGCATGTACCCCAACGCGACGAAGCTTGCCATCAAGATTGGCGGCGCACTGGACATCAATCTCAAGCCTCGGATGGCCCTGCGCATTGCTCCGGCAACGGTCATTCAGCGCTACAACGGCGAGACCAAGACTCAGTTTGGCCTTTCGACGGGCCTCGTGTTCCGGTTCGGCAAGGATCGCTCCTCTCTAAAGCGCCCCTGATCGTGCTGACGCAGATGTGGTTTCAGTTAGATGGTCTGGCTGAAGCCACCTCTGCAACCGCCTATAGCGAACGACACACCATTGCCGGATTCAAACAAGGAGAAAAGAGATGCCAGATATAGGCGCGACAGCCGCGTGGAACAGAGTGGGGCGAGCAATCACCCCGAAATGGACAACCGCGAATATACCGTCTCAAAAAGGCCGGTCGGTCGTTGTCACCGGGACACGTGGACTCGGATTAGAAACCGCCTTACAACTTGCTCGCGCAGGCGCTGATGTCATTATCGCGGGACGCAGTCGGCAGGGCGGAGCGGATGCGGTCGCGAGAATCCACGCTGAGGTCTCATCTGCCAGCGTTCGTTTCGAACAACTCGACCTCGCCAGCCTCGATTCTGTAAAGGCGTTTGCCGACCGGTTACGGATGCGGCAAGGCGGTCTCGACGTACTCATCAACAACGCTGCTGTCATGTCACCTCCGAAGAGAGAAGAGACGGTGGACGGCTTTGAGCTGCAATTCGGAACAAACTATCTGGGCCATTTTGCTCTTACGCTGCAGCTCCTTCCATTGCTATCCAACCGTGTTGGTGCCCGTGTGGTTTCTCTTTCGAGTGTCGCGGCTAGGCAAGGAGCGATCAACTTCGATGATCTCCAGGCAACTGCGAAATATGATGCAATGCAGACTTACAGCCAATCAAAGCTGGCATGTCTCATGTTTGCTTTTGAACTGCAGCGGCGAAGCGAAGCTGGCCGATGGGGTGTATCGAGCGTTGCCGCTCACCCCGGTATCTCTAAGACGGACCTCTTGCTGAACGCGCCCGGCAGCAGTCGGCTGAGCGTCAGAGGCGTAATGCGTACATTGCTCGGTTTCATGTTTCAACCTGTCTCGCAAGGAGCATTGCCGACCCTGTTTGCTGCGACCTCGCCTGAGGCAGAACCGGGTGCCTATTACGGTCCCAACAAAATGAGCGAAACACGCGGCTTTCCATCGTTGTCGAAAGTCCCATTGGCCGCCCAGGACCTCAAAGCCGCGGCCCGTTTGTGGTCGGTCTCAGAAAGGCTCACGAATATATCAGTGCCGGCGCTTGCGAATGCCTTTTCAGGTGGGAGGCGCTCATGACAACCTCCTTTGCAACCGCGTCTGAAGACACAACGCTCCTCGCTGATCCATTTCAATCCAAGTGGCGCGCAGGCAGCACGCTTACAGTTCTCTTCGGCGTGAGCGTGCTTTGCCAGATGGATAGAATTCTTCCCTTTATCCTGGCGGAACCCATCAAGCGTGACCTTGCACTTACCGACGCGCAACTAGGCCTGATGACGGGACTGGCATTCGCTGTATGCAACTCTCTCATGTCTTTGCCGCTCGCCCGCCTCTCGGACCGAGGGCCGCTTCGAATGGTCTTGATGGGATGTGTTCTGGCGTGGAGCGCAATGACAGCATTAGGCGGCTTTGCTGTCAGCTTCCTTCAGCTAAGCGCCGCACGACTTGGCGTAGCGTTAGGCGAGGCTGGCGCAATCCCCGGCGGCCACGTACTCATCGCTCGAACGATCAAGCCCGAGCGACGCGGATTTGCAATCGGGATATTCTCGATGGGTATTCCACTGGGGACCATGGTTGGCTTCGCAGCTGGTGGCCGCATCAGCGACATGTATGGATGGAGAGCCACATTCTGGGGCGCTGGCGCAGTAGGCGTTGTTCTTGCTGTGCTCGTAGCTCTCGTAGCGGGTGGCACGCGAAACGCACAACGGGCAAGCTCTAGCGATGAACCTTTTCTTCAATCGAGCCTTCGGCTCTTAAGCGCTCCAGCATTCCGGTGGCTGTTTATCGGGGCGATTCTTGTTGGATTCGCGTCCGCCCCGTTTTACGCCTTTGCTACATCCTTCCTCATCCGGACCTATGGCTACAGCACAAGCCAGGCAGGTTTGGCCTTCGGGCTCTTTCAAGGCCTGATGGGAATCGTTGGGACACTCGTTGGCGGTAGAGGGTTTGACCGTGCCAATCGTTCCGGTAAACGACAGCTTCTTTCACAACCCGCATGGCTTTTCCTCATCGCCAGCCTGACGACCGTGGCAGCTCTATTTGCGCCATTTGGATGGCTATCGGTCCTGCTGCTGATCCCCAGCATGTTGTCCTTTGCATTCATGCTGCCGTGGGCTTTCGGAACCGTTCACCTGGTCGCCGGGCCTGGAAAGCAGGCTCTCGCTTCCAGTCTGGTGCTGACCGGCTCCAGTCTTCTCGGCCCAGCGTTAGGGCCATACATCGTTGGATTGATCAGTGATACCGCCGCAGCGTCACAGGTACCCAATGGCCTGAGGTTGGGAATGCTGTTCGTACCTTTTGCAAGCGCATTGACTGGACTGTCGCTGCTCGTCGCAAACCGAATGCTGCGCCGCGCGAAGCTATTCGCGCCACAAAGTCTTTAAACACAGAGAGGCCACGCTGATGGGAGAATCAATGGCAACACATCTATTCGCAAGACGCCGCATTCTTAGTGTCGTCATCCTATTTTTCCTATATCAGATAACGTCCATGGCTTTCGCGCAGAGCGCAAAGCCCGGTGAGATTCTTGGGATCTGGATTGCAGATGACAAGTCACTCAAACTCGAGATGTTCGAGTCTGGAGGTAACTACGATGCACATCTGCTCTGGGGAGACCGTGTCGTCGAAAAAGACGGTGTAACCTTCAAACCCGATTCGAAGAATCCGGATCCTGCATTGCGTGCTCGCTCCACAAAAGGGATTGTGTTTGTAAAAGGTCTTACCTGGCAGAACGGGAGCTACACCGACGGAAACATCTATGCTCCGGCTACCGGAAAGACCTACAAATGCAAGGCGGAAGTCAAGGACGGCAAGCTGCTGCTGCACGCTTATGTAGGTTTCTCAATGCTTGGTAAGACCTTCACCTTCATCAGAGCCAAGGAGTGATTCCATGGCGTTCTTGAGAACAATTTTGAATAACATTCGTCCTCATGCTCTTGCTATCGGAATACTCATTCTCGTCGCACCCTCATCAGAAGCGTTCGCTCTTCTAAGGCCAGCTAGAACTGCCCGCAATCAGCTTGTGGTAGTCCAAGGCCGGACTCTGATTAATCGCAATGTCGGACCTCCCGACAGAAAGACCATGTTGCTGGTGTTTCAACGTCCCAACACTTTGATTCGCCTGGCAACGCCGGTCACCTTGACTCAGCTTCTTCGAGACTCGCTCACTTTTCAGTGCGACGAAGTTGGCTGGTTTCCTGATGAGTCTGGCAGTCAGGACTGGACGGTGGGAAAGAACTGCAGGCTGCTTGAGCAACCGGCACCCAAGCGTCAGGCCTGGAAACCATGAGGATCATCGCGATCGCCGGGTACGCTATAGCTCTCTCGACAAAGGTTTACAGGTGGAAGCCATGCAGCAAATCCGAGAACAAATTCATTCTCCATATGCTCAAGCCCGGGCTGTAGATGTGAATTCAGATGTACCTCGTTTCAAACACACGTGGTCGCAACACACGAAAGGAAAACTAGATTCGTCTTGCTCACGGTGCCACGCGATTATCGCGACGGGCAAAGACGAGATGACGCTGCTTGCGACGGAACACAAACATCGTTGTGAAAGCCTCCCAAGCAACGAATGACATTCGTAATCCGCCACTCGGCCGTCAGACAAATTCGTCATTAGCTTCGGAAGGCTTATCTTGTCCTTTCCCGACGGAGCCATCTTCGCCCGCCGCTGTTTGGAAGAAACACCCTCGCATTCAACGCAGTCGGAATGCGAGGGGGCTTCTTTTGCATGGTGGCGGTTACAACTTCCAGAAGCCGGCCAGGCGCGTGATCTGACCAGTGTTCTCATCGAAGGTGCCATAGCTATGCCCGTTCACCAAAGGGACGTCATTGCGATCAAACAAGGTCCATGCGACAAGGAGTTGCCCGTGCTGTTGGCGGAGCAGCGTGTTGCGAAAGTAACCGCCGGGCGTGCGCTGCTGAAAGTCAGCGATGGAGGCCGCAAGGCGCTCGATGCCGTGGTCCTGGTCGTCAGGATTGCTGAATGGGATGTCCTCGATGAGGACAGAACGCAGAAGGCGTAGACGTTCCTCGGTGGTCACATCGAACCAAGCGTCTTGATAGGTCTTCCATCGCTGTTGCAATGTTTCGTCGGTCATGGGGCTCTCTCCTTGTGGTGCTTGTGAACTGCACCCACTGTTTCAACCTACTGGTGTACGGCGAAAGGCGCGATCCTCCAGAAGCCGGGATTGTTTATCAATCATCCAATCCTGCATGGACCCGTTTGTTGACTTCATCCAGCTGCTGCGTCCGCAGGCCACGCTTTGGTCTCGTGTGGAGACCAGTGGAACGTGGGGGCTGTCATTCCAGCCGCATGATGACGTGCTGTTCTGCTGGGTAGAGCAGGGGGCGTGCTACCTGGTTCGACGGGATTCTGAGCCATTGGCCATGGGCACGAACGACTTTGTACTGGTGCGGGCGAGCGTGCCGTTTGCCTTTGCGTCAAGCGATGCCGCGATGATGACGGATAGCGAATCTACGATCACGGGTGCGGGTGTGGTGGCTCGCCTGGGAACGGATGCCCGCGTAGATACGGTGCTGCGCGGTGGCAAGTTTGTCTTTGACTCGGTGAATGAGCAACTGCTCACAGGGCTGCTGCCGGAGGTGACCCATGTGGCTGCCTCCGCCGAAGCGTCAGAGCGTGTCCGCGCACTGCTGGCGATGAATGAGGCCGAATGTAGCCGTGTCGGTGTGGGTAGTAAGTTTGTGATTGCGCGACTGATGGAGCTGATCCTTGTGGAGGTTCTCCGCACGCCCAACTCCGGGTGTGAAGGCTGGCAGGCCGGTATGTTGGCGGGTCTGCGCGATCCAGTGATATCGCGCGCACTGATGGCGCTGCATGGGGATGTGGCACGTCCGTGGACGACGGAGATGCTGGCGTGTCACTGTGGCACATCACGGTCGGCGCTGGCCGCGCGGTTTGCACGAGTGGTCGGGTATGGGCCGATTGCGTATCTGCAGCAGTGGCGGATTGCAGTTGCGAAGGAACAACTGCGGCGCGGACAGGGGACTGTTGGAGAAATCGCGCTGCTGGTGGGCTTTCAGTCCAGCAGCGCGTTCAGCACAGCGTTCAAGCGGGCGGTTGGCTGTTCTCCCAGTGAGTTTGAGCAGTAGCCTGTGGGGAACCTGGGAGAGCGCTAGTAGCCGTCGGCTTTGCCATAGGGCTTGCCGGTGTCGTGCCCACTGAGGAATTCGTGGGTCTTGGGGTGGACAGCGATGAGTTTGCTGTCCACCCACACGCCGAGATTGTGCGTGGCGAACAAAGGATTAGTCCGGGCTCAGATTGGCGAACTACAGAATTCCTTCAGCGATAGCCTGGTTGAGGGTCGCGACGACAGGCCTGAAACCGAGACTGCGGCTAAGCGTCGCATCGGCGCGGCCCCACCATGGGTTGCTCAACGGTTGTGCTGAAGACTCGATGGTGATTCCTACAGCACGAGCCATGTCATAGAGCGTGCTCGGCGCATCATCCGCGATGTTGACGATCCGCCCATCCATTGAACCTGTGAGCGCGAATTCGAAAGCCCGTGCAACATCTCGCTGGTGCGCGAGGCTGAAGGTCTGAGCCGGGTGCCATTTCATTCTAGTGACGATCGCTGGAACTGCTGCCAGATGCTCATCGCCGTCTCCGTAAACAAATGGAAGGCGCAAGACACACCAGTTCAGTCCACTCTCCTGAAGTTCCTTTTCAGCGGCAATCTTGCTTGCCGGATAGGCTTGCTTCGGATGCAACTCGTCCCCTTCCTGTCCCGGACGCGAGGTATCTTCGCTGTAGACCAGGCAGGTACTCGCCATGATGAAGCGGGCTTGCGGCGCATGCTGCTTCACGGCAGCGATGAGAGCGCGTGTCCCTTCGAGGTTCGCACGCCAGATTTCCTTTTCGTCCTGTGTCCGAAAGACGGCTGCAAGATGGACGATCGCGGAGACCCCCTCTACCGCCTTCTTCAAGGCTGCAGCGTCGAACAAGTCGCCCTCGATACGCTCTACTCCAGCAGGGACCTCTTTGCCGGAACGTACCAGTGCGCGGCACTCCAGGCCGGCATCTACGAAGTGTCGCAAAAGGCGCGACCCAACTAAGCCTGCTCCACCTGTCACTAACGTTGTCATCGTTGTTCTCCTTCCCAATCGTGTTCGTTCAGTCGTTTGGTTGCAGCTTGCAGCACTTTGCGGGCGATCTCCATGTCAGTGGGATCTGCTCCCTTGAATGCAACTTCAAGAATCATTGCCACCGGATTAGGCAATGCCTGCCACAACTTCTCGCCAGCGCGGGTCAACCGCAGTATCCGTTGTCGCTGGTCTTCGACATCAGGCGCTTGCGCGATCAGCCCCTTGCTCAATAACGTCGTCACCACACCGCTCAGCGTTGCCCTCTCGATGTTGAGCATCTGCACAAGATCGCGCTGCATTGTGGCACCGACATTGGCCAGTCGATAAAGCACGTACCACTGGGTGGAACCGAGTCCATAGGGGCGCAAAAGCGTATCCATCACAGCACGGGAAGCAAAGTACAACCGTTTCGCACAACCTCCGACGGTGTCGTGGTTGTGGGCTTTTTTTGTCGTGGCAAGGGGCATACTCGTAAGCTACCTATCGATATATTGATAGGTAGCTTACGAATTGTCAAGATGGCTATTCCGCATGCGACTAGGTAAGGGAGATGGCACTGCCAGATAGCTCCGTTGTGTTGATTGACGGACAGGAACTTAAGATGAGTAAGGATGGGATCGCTATCGATCAGAGCGAATTGTCGGCCTCGCTGCTCTCTGAATATGGGTCGCCTTAAACGAGTCGGCGTACTTCAAGCCATAGCCGATCATTCGATCCAGACTGATATGAGCGGTCCAAATGAGGCTAAGCTCCCCAAGAAATGCAAGATGCCAGCAAACGGCGCTTAGTCCCAAAAGAAACGGGAGGATATAGCTGTGAATAGCGTTGTAGAACACGCTCGCCCGCACACTAGGCCCCTTTATGTAGGGAGAAGGCTGACATCTGGCACGAGAAATAAGCAGGCGAAAAGTGTCCAGTGATGCGGAACAGCATGTGAAATGCAGTGCATGCAGCTAAAAGTTCGAAAAACGCTTCGGCTTTGAGAAGGCGAGCGGGGGCAGCGTCACGAGACGGGTGATCCATGGCTAACACCAAGATCCTTTCGCCTACCCACATCGTTGAGATTGCCGTTCGCATGGTGGAGGCCGGTGATTCGCAAGATCTCTCCCTGCGCGCGATAGCAGGCGAACTTGGGGTCAAGGCGCCTAGCCTCTATCGTTATTTTGCGCAGAAGGAAGCGCTCGAACTGGCTGTGGCGGAGCACGTGTCGGGAATGATCGTTGCCGAGCTTCAGAGAACTGCGAACGTGTCTGATCCAACAGACCGATTCTTAGCCACGGCGGATGCCTACCTCCGTTTTGTTCGGAGTCACTTCTCGTTGTACTCGTTTCTGATGGGACGTCTCCTGCTACCTACGGCTCTGTTATGAGCAAAGCCGCGTGGAACATACTCCTTGAGGCGGCGAGCGGCATACCCAAACAATCAAATGATACGGCGGCGCCCGTCGCTACCTGGTCCGTTCTTCACGGATATGCGGTGCTAGAGCACTCTGGTGGTTTCGGCGCTTCTGGACCCAAGGGTGGTCTCGAGAAAGCTCTGACAGCCTTCATCAAAGGATTTCATGTCGACGGCAACAAAGCTAAGCGCAGGAGATGAGACCTAAACTGCTGTGGCTTTGCCCGTCACTATTCGGTCCACAAGATTCCATGCAGGATTGATAACGTATGTGTTATTATTGGAGCGAGGATGATTAGGATTCGTGAGTACCTGGACCCTCATGGCCGGAACGTGTACAGGAGGTGGTTCGACGGCCTTGACGTTACAGCTGCCACCAAAGTTACAGTGTCCTTGGAACGCATTGCTGCTGGCAATATATCCTCGATTAAGGCCGTGGGCGAAGGAGTTTCGGAATACAAGATTGATTTCGGTCCAGGCTACCGCATTTATTTCGGCAAAGACGGCGATCAACTCGTAATCCTGCTTGGGGGCGGTACAAAGAAACGGCAGAACCAGGATATAGAGGATGCCAAAGCTGCTTGGCGTGAATACAAGGAACTCAAGAAGGATGCTCTGAAACAGGCCGGGGCAAAGACAGGCACCAAAAGCAGGAAAGCGAAACGCAAGTAGGAGGACTGACAATGGCACTTACACGAGATTTCCGCGATACCATCCGTGAACGCGCACAGCGTGAACCGGCTTTTCGCCAGAGTCTTCTTCGTGAAGGACTCCAGCTCATCAACAGCGGCGATTTTGCTACAGGCCGTGCCGTGCTGCGCAACTACATTAATGCAACGATCGGTTTCAGCGAGCTTGCACGTGAAACGAATATCCCCTCGCCCAGTCTGCAAAGGATGTTCGGGCCGAGCGGAAACCCAAGTGCTCAAAATCTCTTTGGCGTCATTGCGGCGCTTCAAAAGAATGAAGGTGTCAGCATCGAGTTGCGGATGCTCACTTCCTGACCCAGAACTGCCAAGTAAAGCTGGAGCATTACGGAGCCACGTTACGGTCTCTCTAAATATTGTCGAGCGATATCAGAGGAAAGCGCCGCGTAAAGCGGCGCTTTCCTCGTCTGGATCATGAGCTCGTCATTCCATTTTGGAATGACGTTCGCTCAAAAAGTCATTGGACGATTGTGCCATCCGAACTTAGCTTTGCCCCTAGCTGACAACACCGAGTCAGCGGAGGTGCAAAGATGCTCAGAATCCGCCGCGCAATCCGGTTGGGAAAGACTCTCAATCGGTCGTCCAATCTCCCCGCCAAACTGCGGACAAACCCCTTCTCAAAGCAATCCCTCCGCCACGCCCTTCATGTGATGGCACCGACACTCACTGCGCTCCTGTTTGCAGGAGTGGGAGGTGGTGTCGCTCATGCTCAGGGGACGATGGACTTCTCCGGGGCGCAAACTCTGATGACAACCTTCAAGACTCCTTCCTGCCGCACTTGGATGCATGAGGAAGCTATTTCCGTTTCAGAGATTCCCCCGAACGCAGCAGGATTCGGCTGACACAGTGTTGAGAACAGCTTCCAGCGAGTTAGGGATGCAGATCGCGGCTGTTCCAGACTAGTCAGTTGCCGATTGAAGTTCGTAACCCATGAGGAGGTTCCATGTAACGAGCTAGCAGGAATATGTAATTTCCCGAGCATGAAACGGCTTGCTAGGATCTTGTGGTCAATGGAGTTTCACTGACAACAGGCCTGCAGTGAAGGCCACCATTCCGATCTCATGAAGGTGCAACGGTTATGGAAGTGGCGCTGATGATCCCGTGTTATATCGACGTGTTTTATCCCCAAGTTGGGATTGCCACGCTTGAGTTGCTAGAGCGTCTTGGAGTGGATGTCGTCTATCCAAAAGAGCAGACTTGTTGCGGTCAACCGATGGCGAATAGTGGATGCTACGAAGAGGCTCGCGCAACCGAAGAACACTGTGCTCGACTCTTCGGCTCATACGAATACGTTGTGACTCCATCGGGAAGCTGCACCTACCATATTCGGAATAAGTTCACTGCTGCAGCCGATTCCAAAGAGAAAGAAAGCCTTTGTCGCAACACCTACGACCTCGTCGAATTTCTTCATGATGTCTTAAAGGTGCGGGAGTTTCCCTGGGCTACCTTCGAACACAAATTAGCCTTTCACACGAGTTGCTCGGCGATCAGGGGACTGAACATGGCTTCGATGACAGAGCGTGTTCACGATCCCGTATTCTCGAAACCGAAAGCTCTCTTGAGCGGGGTCAGTGGAGTACAGTTCGTTGACTTTGAAAGAGTGGACGAGTGCTGCGGTTTCGGCGGTACATTTTCAGTCACTGAAGAGGCAGTTGCCGCGAAGATGGGCTACGACAAGCTCGCCTTCATGCAGAAATCATCTCCTGACTGTATCGTCTCTTCGGACATGTCCTGTCTCATGCATCTACAGGGATGCGCACGCCGGCAGAAGCAAAATATTCCATTTCTTCACATCGCTGAGATTTTGAATGGGGTGTCGCTATGAGAGCGGTGGATCAGGCAAAAAATGCTGAAGCTTTTCTTGAGGACAACGTCCGGGAGGAGCGGCTCGACAAGCTTCTTTGGGGCATGAGGCTGCGGCGTGACGACGCAGCACGACAAGTTCCCGAGTGGGAAGAGTTGCGAAACCTTGCCTCCGAGATCAAGGAGCACACGCTTTCAAATCTCTCGCACTATCTCATCGAATTCGAGGCGAAGGCGACCGCCAATGGTGTGCATGTTCACTGGGCAAGAGACGCCCATGAACATAATCAGATCGTGCATGATCTTCTCGCTGAACAGAATATCTCCGCGCTCGTTAAAGCGAAATCGATGCTCACCGAAGAGTGTGAGCTGAGACCCTTTCTTGAAACGCGCAACATCAAAGTATATGAAACAGACTTGGGGGAACGAATCCAACAATTGGATGACCAGCCGCCCGGTCACATTGTTGTTCCTTCCATCCATAAGACTCAGAAGGACGTGGCCAACCTCTTTGCCAAGAATTATGGCTCCGACCCAAATAATGAGGACCCCGCGTATCTTGCCGGCGTTATGCGCGAGAATACGCGTCAGCATATTCTTGAAGCCCATGCTGGTATGACCGGAGGGAACTTCTTAGTAGCAGAGACCGGCGCTGTGGTGGTCGCGACCAACGAAGGAAACGCCGAGCTTTCCGCCCATACTCCTCAGCTACACATTGTCTCCGTTGGAATTGAGAAGCTTGTACCGACGACAGAAAGCCTCGCCGTATTCGTCCGCCTGCTGACTCGAAGTGCAACAGGAGAAGCTATTACTCAATACACATCTACGTTCCGTGCTGCACGCAAGGGGAGCGTGATGCACATCATTCTGGTGGACAATGGACGATCATATCGACTGGGACTGGAACGATTCTGGCACTCGCTCAAATGCATTCGCTGCTCGGCCTGTATAAATACCTGCCCTGTCTACCGTCGCAGTGGCGGGCTCAGCTATGGATCCACTTACATGGGACCGATCGGCATCATCATGATGCCAACTTTCAACGTGCGCAAGTTCAGTGAACTCCCTTTTGCCTCCACCTTGAACGGAAGTTGCACTAATGTCTGCCCTGTGAAGATCGACATCCATGAGCAGATCTATGGTTGGCGGGAAGTGATGGAGGAGAAGGGGCAAATACAGGTTGTCAAGAAACAGGCGATGAAGGTCGCGGACAAAGTCCTCAGCAGTCCAACCTTGTATCAGATTGCAACCGCATCCGTTTCAACGGCTCTCGACGTTCTTCCGCATTTCGCCATATACAACAGGCTCAATGCGTGGGGGAAGCATCGCGACGTCCCGGAAGCGGCCTCAGAGACGTTCCACGAGTGGTATAAGAATCATCGATTGAAAGCAAACGAGGTGCTTGGACTATGAGCTACGATAATCAGGCTAGAAATGCGGTCTTAGCCGCCGTTCAGGCGAATCAACCCTCATCCCTGCCCATGCCAAAGATTCCAAGATCCTCACCCACACCGTCGGCTGACCTTGTTGAGAATTTTGGTAAAGGCCTTACCAGGATGGCAGGATCTATTATCTCAGAAACAATCCCCGACCTTGACAAGTTCATCCGTGGTCGATTCCCTGATGCTAAGGTCATCTGTTCGACTGTTCCGGAGTGCACCGGTACGATTCGGCCGGAGGACCTCACTCAATGGTCGGGCGCAGCTAATATCGATGTTTCTGTGGTGCGCACTCCGTTAGGCGTGGCGGAGACAGGTTCAGTCCTCCTGTCCGATCTGGAACTCAGGGTCAACACGATCGCCTTCCTGTCTCACGACATTGTTGTTCTGCTTGATCCGCGCCACATCGTTCCCAATATTCACGACGCGTATGAGCACCCCCACTTCGCGACGAGGCCTTACTGTGTGTTGATGACGGGGCCTTCGGGATCTGCTGATATCGGAGGTATCACCGTGCATCCCGCGCAGGGTGTCAAGACCTTGACTGTAATCCTTAAGGCAGAACAACAGACAAACTGAAGATGTGCCGCTACAGCCAATCGAGGCATACAGTTTTTCGTTAGCACCTACTTCCTGCAGAAGGCGGGAAGAGAGCCATTGGCCTTTGGGAAAGAGAAGTGAATGGAGTCAATCTTGCTCCGAATAGAGAGCGTCAGGCCGAATTCGTCGATATGCTTGGAATCCGAAGAACATGCAAATACAGAGCCGGACCCGCCGAATTCCCAATCGGTGTGCATGATAAAGCTCAACGGTCCTCGCTCGACGCGTGTAAGGCATAGTAAGGGGCCGTGTCGAACACTTCGTGGAGCAGTACCTCAATGTCGGTTTGAGTCTCTCTCGATGACTCCAGAATCTGCGATGCTCGCGCGGTTTGTGCCGGCGAAAGTGTCACCATACCCTGTGTCTCATGTAGTTGATGAGACACTTCCTCCGGGAAATGGTCGCGGACTTTGAGTGCACTCCTTCCTTCGATATGGTCTGCCATGGCAACCAAGGAACGTGCATAGACACACTGCTCTGTCCCTAGGATCTTCCAGAAGGATGCCGGAAGACTGTCGTCTGCGTTTAGCAGACGCGGCTCCAGGAGGGCAACTTCGCGAAAATAGATTGTGCGCAAGCGGGGTTGCCAATCGCGAATGCGGCTGCGCCAGATCATGCCGCGCGTTCTATCCAACCCAAACTCAAACAGTATGGCGTCAGCTTGCGCATGGATGGTGTCGAAGCTCGACCGGATCTGCTCGCGGAGAGAGCAGACTCGCTGCGTCGCTAACGGCAAGTCCGATTCAGTAGCTAGTTGAAAGATGTTAGCCATTGCTCGAAGGCTCTGACAGAGTGCACGTATCATCGCATCCGACGCTGTCACGCCAGCAATCCTGTCGAATGCTAGCCACATCATAAATAACCCCAACAAGATGCCTACCACTCGATCGCGAGCCACGCTAAGCGATGTCTGAATGGAAAACTCCTGAACATTCACTAGGTAAAAGGCTAAGGCCAGCTGGACGCCAAAATATGAGAGACGCGAGCTTGAAGTGGCTATCCATGCGCCAGCCGCAGTGACCAGTGCGAACAGGATCGAGAACGAAGCAATCGAATCGATGGCCGGCAGGATAAAAATCTGCGAACCTATACCGACAACCACACCACCTGCTATCGCCCCTCCGACCCTTAGGATCTGCTTTTGCCGTGAAGCTCCGACAGTGGAGAGCGCGGTGAGCACGCAGGTTGTAATGCAAGTTGAGATTGTTCTCCAATCGAGTAGCTCGTAAATCAGGTAGCAAAGTGTCGTTGCGAGACATCCACGTACAGCGAACTTCAGATGCTCGCGGTTTTGAAATGCGTCTGGCACAAAAAACGAAAACCTAGCTGACCCAAGGCAACGTCTTTTGGAGGGAGTGTTCTCATAGCAGTCGGAGATAGGAGTTTGTATAGCAGCTACGTCAGCCCCTCCACGAATCTGAGCCAGCATCGATAAAGAACGATGTAATTCGGAAAGTTGTGGAATACACGAAAGCGAAGCAACCCGACCAGTCTGAGACTTAACTTGGATGATGTGTTCTCGCATCTCACCCCATGACGAAAGAAGCTCTCGCAGATCGTTCTCAAATCTACGAAAGTTTTCATGCTCTCTCTCCCCTACAAGATGCGAGTCAACGATCACGCTAACGCCCGCGTCAACAACCCGACCGACCAGTGCGATCGTAGTACTCCAACGATCGAAGGCCGTTCCTTCATGGCTGCTTCGCGCCAGAGCACTTCGGAGGCCGCTTGTTCCAACCACGGAATACCGCATAGCCCGCTCTAAGAGAGTTGGCGGGATGGATGTTCCATCTGCGGCGTATGAGAACAGGCGGCGTATCGCCTCCAAACGTTCTCTAGTACCTTCTACCACTTCGTTTCGCGTCCATAGAGAACGGAACACTACTTCGACAGATATGGTCACTGCGGTCCCTATGGCAACTGCTAATGCCAGCCAAAGGGTTTGTTCCACACGATATTCCGCGGTCTGTGGAATCTGCCAGATGGGTAGGGCGTTCACAACTAGCACGGCGAATCCCGTCGCGACTTCGGTCTGACGCAGCGTCCGCAAGACAAAGAACGTTACAAACATACTGCCAGCGAACCAAATGATGCGAGCGGATTGCTGATCGGCGAATATAGCTGCGCCACAGAGTACAAACACCACTCCAACGGAATAGCTGATGACAATTGCCAGTCCAGACTGGAGAGTGGATCGCATGCTCTGTCTAGAAATGAGGAAGGCATAGATCGCACCCAGAGCCCCGCCATTGATGCGGAAGGTCATTATCACGAGCATTGTTAGCGTGGCTGCAATAACCATTCGAGCCACAGCCGCTCCGCGCCCTGGGTAAGGGGCAAGCTCACTTTTTATGAGCTTCTCAAACCAAGAGATAACACCCAGTTCCTCATACGTCGCCTTCTGAGCGTCCATTATCTGTGACTTCCATCCACACCTGTGGCGCCCGGCTCGCGCACGATCACCATGGATGAAGTCCCCATGCGCGCGAGGTTCTCTGGAGGGTTCTTGATACGGATCCGTACAGGAAACCGCGATGCAAGGTGGACCCAATTGAGCGTTCGCTGCACGTCCGGCAGACCTGCACTGAGCCTGCCTACGACATCAGCATCCGGCGTTACGCCGAATCCCACGCTTTCAACTGTTCCGGCGAGTGGCTGATCCGGTTCAGACAAGACGTAAATATCAGCAGGCATGCCTGGGCGGATATGCTTGAGTTGGGTTTCGCGGAAGTTCGCGATCACCCACCAGGCGCGGGTATCGATAAGCGTGAAGATCTGTTGGCCAGTATGAGCGTATGTCCCTTCAGAAATCGTCAGATTCGTTACGCGAGCATCAAATGGGGCATAGATACGGCAGTTATTTAGGTTGTATTCTGCGATCTCTATCGCAGACGATCGTCCGGAGCGCTGGGCAACCAACGGATCGAGCGTGGTCACGCTATGTTTCGAGACCTGAACCTGCTGGCGGCTCTGATCTAGTGCAGCTTTGCTCTGTTGATACTGCGCGGTTGCAGAATCCTCCGCAGCCTGCGAAAGCTTCAACTGAGAGCGAGCCTGCTCGACGGTCTGTTGTCTCGTTGCCTCCAACGTCTTCGCCTGATCGATCTGATCCACCGTTACATATTGCTCCGAGAGGAGCGGCTGGAGACGTCGAAGATTAGAACTGGCGTAACTGAGATCAGCCTCTGCCCTGACGAGTCCGGCTCGTGCATTCAGCACAGAGGCCTTCGCTTCTTCTACCGAGGCCGCATATCTTGCGACATTGGCCTCTGCCGTCAGAGTAGCGGTCTGAGACACAGCCACCTTGCTGATCTGGGCAGCAATTGTCCTACGTTCGTCTTCGATCTGACCCTCTAAAGCCTCGCCTTCGGACCGAGCACGTTCCAGGGCGAAGCGGTATGGACGGTCATCAATTTCCATCAACAGATCCCCTTTGTGGATCAGTTGATTATCCTTAACGTACAGCTTGACGATGGGACCATCGACTTGAGGAGCGATCCCAATGAAGTTGGCGAAAACCTCCGCATCATCCGTTCTTGGATTGACGTTCACTCGGTGCAGGCTGAGTACACCGACGAGACATGTGTACAGCACAATGCCTACGGAAAGAGCCTTCCCGACGACCTTTTTTCTCATCGACGATTCATCGGTCATATATATTTCTCGCGAACATTTTGCATTTTTAGCGAAAAAAGGCCAGCCATGCCGTTAGTGCAAACGAGAGAGATAGGCATGGGTAAATCAGGATTGCGGGCTTGATGTCGTTCTCGATCCCACAGCGGACAAACAGCCATCTAACACCGACCGTGAGCACAATGCCGAAACTAAGGCAAACGAGCCAGCTTGGGAAAAAAGAGCCATCAATGTTGAAGGTAGGAGCCTGCCGGCACCCAGTCTGAAGAAATAACGTGGCCGTCACGAATGATATGTAGCTAGCTTTAAAAGGTATGCGTGTATTTATCAAGGCTGTTGACTAGCCTTTCTTGGCGTTGCACGTGATAGATCTCCGCTACGGAAGGCGAGGTTTGATATCTGAGTAAGCACCTGAGTACGGGCCGCAATGTCAGAAGAGCGCGCTTGAGCTAATGTGCGCTGGGATGCAACTACGTCGAGAAGATCACGAATTCCGAGGTCATAGGATCTCAATGCCGCTGCATAGGACTCTTCTGCCGAGAGGAGCAGTGCCGCAGCGGCAATTCGTTGGCGCTCCGCCGTCTTCAAATTTGAGTATGCTACCCAGACCTCGTTCGCGATTTCCTCTTCCTGAGTCTCAATTTGTGCTTTGGTCACTGCGTTCTGCGCACGCGCTTCCGCAACCTGATGTTTGCGCCGGAAGCCGTCGAACAGATCCCATTGGAGCGTGAGCTCCGCATTCCATGTCTCTCCTCCGGTATAGGTCCCAGAAAGAAAGTCTTGCCTCCCGTACATGCGCTGCGATCCGTCGAAGCCTGAGAAAGAGAGCGATGGAAGATAAGCTGACCTCGCCTGGGTTAGTGACGCATCTGTTGCTGCGGCCTTGGCGACCTGCTCCATGAGATCCGGACGTTGCCGCAACGCGAGGTCCATAATCTCTTCTACTTTCGCCGGAGGTTCTTCTGGAAGAGTGAGCTCTTCGAGCGGTTGAACACGAAGAGGAGTGTTCGGGGGAAGACCGATTGCGGTAGCGAGTGCACCAAGTGCAACCTCTCGCATGCCATCGGCAGCCTGAAGATCGTATTCTGCCTGTGCAGTTGCGGCTCTCGCTTCAAGGATATCGGGCAGGGTTGCGATGCCATTCCTGAGCCTTGCCTCCGCGTCTTTCTGCACAGTTTCGGCGTTTGCTAGAGCCGCCTCCGCCGCGCTCACTTGTCCAATTGCATTGAGGAAGTAGTAATAGCTTGAACTCGTACGGTAGATTAGCTTGCGATGGACATCGTTGAACGCGAAGTCGGCTGCAAACATCTCGTTCTCAGCCTCTGCGATTGCTCCCTGGCGTCTGCCGAAATCAAAGATGAGGTAATTGAGAGTCAGCGTATCTTGTGAGAGTCCAATCGTCTGGCGAACAAATCCCGGCGCAGCCAAGAGCCTGTCACGTGATGTATCGGCGACAGCGACGGCGGCAATTGCGGGATACAAAGATGATTTGGCTACACCAACCTGCTCCAGTCTCGCCTTGGCGCTTTGCCACGCCACTCTCGTATCGGGATTATGGATTTCCGCGAGGTTGATCAGTTCAGCTAGAGAGTATGTGTGCTCTAGATCCAATTCATAGGGAGCATCCTTGTCTTGCTGGAGGGAACGCTCGAACTGGATCTGGCGCTTCTGGTTAATCCATGGCTCCGACGGAGAAGAGGGTACGTCTTGGCCGCGCGTTTTCGCGATAGCCCATAGCAACAAGAGCAACAGCACCGGACTTCGAAATCGGTTCCAAACCTTGTGTTCCGTCATTTCGAGAAGTGGGAATGAATCACCTTTCATTGATCGGCATAGCGAAGGGCTATCCCTGCTAAATATCGGACGTCTTCGCGGCTCAGGGCCGTTGGCCGAGCAATTGTTGAATGCTATTCTGCGCGAGATACAAACTTAATTTCGCCTCTAGCAAAGAGGCATTGGTATCGGAGACCGCAGCAGCGTCTTTCGCTGAGGCCGACTCTAGCAGAGCATTATGGATGACTTGTTCTTTGCTTACACGAGCCGCTTCTGTCCGAGCCTTCAAGGCTTCTTCGGTTACGGCCACAAGCTGCTCCAGTCTTTCTGCCTTATCGTAAGCGGCGGAGACTTGAATTTGAGTATCCGCTTCGGTCTGCTGCAGTTCAGCCTCAGCAATCTCAAGTTCGACTCGAGCTTGCTTGAGCTTGGCTGCGCGTGCTCCGCCATCGAAAATGTCGAATGTCACAGTTCCGCCAAAAGTGCCGAAGTTGTGAACTAAAAACGGCACACCACTTTGATAGCTGTAGCGCGCTAATCCAGTAACATCAGGGATATATGCCGTCCGTGCAGCATCAACTCCAGCCTTTGCCTTCTCCACGGTCTGTCGAGCCGAAAGCACCTTTGGGTTGCGAGCGGCTACGGACGCGAGAGCCTCGTCCCGGCTCGGTATCTCCGGTAAATCTTCTATGGATCTCTGCTTGAGGACGATTGGTGTGCCTATCGGAAGGCCCACAGCATCATCTAATTGGAGCGTCGTGTCGTCGATCGTCAGTTGTTGCGTAAGTACGGCCTGCTTTTGATCGAGCATCGCGGCGTGTGCCTGTAGGGTGGCTACTTCAAGAGAATGGCCCTCTGACACAGCTTTTACGCTTTCTCGCTCGGCTATTTGCGATGCCGAGACTGACTGTACAGCAGCTTCGAGATGAGCCTGCTCTATCAGAACCTGAAAATACAGTTGATGCACCAGAAGTGAGATCGAAGTGTCAGTGTCTTGTTCGCTAAGTTGGGCGATGCGGAGATCCGCTGTGGCGGCTTTATCACCAGCGTGGATTTTGAACCATTGGGTGATCGGTTGGGTTAATCCTGTTCCGCTAGTGAACGCAGCCTGAGCACCTTGCCCCACCGTGATGTTCCCGCCGGGTATCGCACCAGTTGCGGAGGGACTGCCAAGAGCCCCCCTCGGAATGGTTACGCCCTGCAATTCGGTCAGATATAGCGCACTCGATAGATTTGAAATATGTGGATAGTAGTTCGATTTGGCGGCAGATTGCTTCGCCTTGTTATCTTCCACCGAAAGTTGAGCGATTCTCATTCGCCGGTTGTGTTGCAATGCCATATCCACAGCTTGTCGAAGCGTAAGCGTGACCGCCTCTCTTTTCGATCTCGCCGTCGCCTCTTGGGCACGTGTCGACAATGACAAAATGAAGACCGCGAGAAAAATAGCCACCGCTCGTCCCCTGCTCCATCCGGCCCTGTTGAGCGCTCCATGAACCAAGCATTTCGAAGCAACTGAGTAGTAACGTTCAAGCGTCATCTAAGCGTCTCGTCCTTTCGCCGATGCAATGAGTGTCTTGTATTGTGTCTTGTCAGATCTCATTGCGGATATCGCGACCATGCATAGGCCCGAAGCACATGCCAGCAACAGAAAACAGTCGGTGATTGCGAGTGTGAATGCTTGTTTTCGGACTGCGAGGCCCAACAATTCGAGTGCGCGTTGACCGGCCTGATCCGAACTAGTAGCGGTTGCTTGCATTCCGACGGTCAATCCGCGGAGCCGCTGCATAGTCTTATAGGCTCCAGCCTGCACGTTCGATCCAACCATATTGGAGTGAAATTCCTCCCGTTTTTGAAGGAAGAATCCCATAAAAGAGGAGCCCAGCTCTCCCCCCAACAACCGGATCGTTTGAAAGAAACCGGCGAATGTCAGTAGATCGATCCCGCGGCTCATTGCGCCGGAATTGAGAATATCTAATACAAGTGAGCCAACGAGACCGTTGAAGGCGAGACCCTCACCAAGTGACAGCACAAGTTGGCTTTCTTGAAAGCTGGCCCCTGCCCAGGCTGACGATAAAGAGGCGTTCATCAGACACCCTAGGGCCATCATCGCAAAGCCGATCCCCAGGATGATTCGGACGTCAACTCTTTCAAGCAGGAACACCGCAAGAGCTCCGGCTAGGAGTTGGGGCACTGCAAGCCATAACAGTACAGGCCCTATCTCTTCGGGCCTATATCCTTGCACGCTTCCTAGATAGCTGGGTACAAGAACCACGGCGGAAAGAAGCGCGAAGCGGAAGAAAATGAGTATCAATGCTAAAAGGACAACGTTTCGTCGGCGTAAGAAGGGGTAGTCGATCAAAGGGTTCGGTCTGGTGAAGTGACCAATTACGGCACAGAAGATAAGGAACAGTCCGGTCGCAAACATTGCAATAAAAGTCGACGAGCGCCACCAGTCCATGCGCTCACCCTGATCGAGAGCTCCGTATATCAGCGCAGCTCCTGCGCTTGCAGACAGAAACCCAATCCAACTCGGTCTCGGCTGCCCGGGCTGAGGCTTCGGAAGAGGTTGTGGGGGAATGCCATAAAGAACAAGACACACCATTAAGGATGCAAGTACACCATCTGTCCAAAAGATCCAGCGCCACGATAGGACTCGCATCAACCATCCTTCCCAGGAATGCGCAACATGCGTAGTCGCCACAATATCGAAGGCATAGGCGCCGATTCCATATAGAGCATATTGCTGGGGAATGTTTCTCAAAACAAAGGAAAGGCTCAACGGGTAAAAGGTGCCCGCGGTGAGGCCCGCAAGAGCCAGCAACACAAGAAAGGTAGGAGAGGGCCACCCTAAGGGCATCAACACGCAAAGCACGGTGAAGATCCCGGCGCACGTGAGCAAGACTCGACGTGGACCTAGCAGTCCGCCGAGGAAGACCGAAAAGGGACCGATAAACATCATTCCCATGTTGTAGGTTGTGCCAATCCATGAAGCGGTGTCGTAGTCCAACGACAGCGCTGCACGCAAGTCACTCGCTCCGACACTCAACAGCCTTCCCAAGAACGTGGCGATAGCGGCGCCCAGCAGTACGGCGCCCACCCCAAGCATGGGATGATAGGGAGCCTTCGGTTCTGTTGTTTGAGGTTCGGTCTCCGGCATGGCTGCGCTACCTCACCGCCTTATCCGACGGATGAATGACGACTTCTACTGAGAAGCCGGGCCTCAGCGCGGCGATCGAATCATTGCCGTCAAATACGATTTTGACTGGTATACGTTGAACAACTTTTGTGTAATTTCCCGTGGCGTTGTCGGGCGGCAGCAAAGCGAATTGGGAGCCGCTGGCGGGAGCGATCTCAAAGATGTGGCCATGGAACGTCTTCGAGGGGAATGCATCGACCTTTATGTCCGCGCGATCTCCTACTTTGGCGTGTCCAAGCTGCGTCTCCCGGAAATTAGCTTGGACCCACACACCACTTTGTACTAAATCAACTATCTGTTGCCCCGCTCCCACAAGCTGGCCGGGATGGACTTGAAATTCGCCTAGGGAGCCATCGGCTGGCGAAGAGATTCGGGTATAGCCTAGGTTCACTCGGTCTACAACGATCGCCGCCTTTTTCGCATCGATATTCGCCAGCAGGCCTTGATCTTTAGCGTTCAACGCAGCACGCTGCCGCTTGGCGGATACGAGCGCGGCCTGCGCTGCAGCGATACCTGCTTCAGCCCTCGTCAGATCTGCTTTCTTGCTGGCAACTCCTGCAACCAACCCTAACCTGGAGGCTTGGGCTTGTTCGAATTGCTGCTTGGTAGTCGCTTTGCTCTCTAATAACCCGGTCTGACGTTCGAATTCTGATTGTGCCTGTGTGAGGCTTGCCTGAGTCGAATCGATGCCGGATCTAGCTGCGGTTGATGCAGCTTGAGCTTGTTCCACTCCAGCCTGTGCGGCATCGATGCTTGCATCAGCCGCCTTCTTTGCGTCCTGGTTCGCAGCATAGTCCGCATTTGCGGCTTCAAGAGCAGCCTCTGCTTCTTTCAGTACCGCCTGGTAGTCGGCATCTTCGAGTTCAAGGAGAGGTTGTCCCTTAGTGACAGTTTCATAGTCACGAACGTCCACGTGCCTAACTGTTCCGCTAATGCGTGTGCTCAGAGGAGTCTGGTAAGCGCGAATGTAGGCGTCATCTGTATGTTGATCGCCAGACTCAGCATGTTCGGTCGTCCAATAGCTGCGAATGCCAAAAAAGACCGCTGCAGCCATGCCAAGTACAAGTAGCGGAACAAGGACAGAGCGTTTTGACATAATCAGTTGCATCCCCCTAAGGGCCGCACGATCTAGCTCGCGGGCATGTTATAGGGTATGGGTACCGCTCGACGAGCGGTATCACATGTTCCTGCTAGTACCGTGAATCGCCCGGATGTGATTATCTGGTTCGGATGGAAGGAGCAACCCCGCGAGTCTCGGCGAGGGCACGAAGTAGGTTTACCGCATAGAGATGCTTCATGAAAAGGCATCGAATGCCGATTGTATTAGGCCCGTCACCTGTAGTACTCCGCAGGCGGTTTTGCCCTTTCTTATAAGAATCGGCCACTAGCGAGAGTCAGCGAGCCAGCGCATACTCTCCAAATTGCGAGTAGCGCATTCGCATGTCTCACCCGATGAGCGACTGGTTGAACGCCTGGGTTTCACGTTGCGCCAGGGACTGCTCGCCTACCAGAAACCCACTATATGCAAGCTCCTGCCATATCACTAAAATCACGGAATCTTGGAATACAGGCAACAGAGCTTTGGGTGTCGGTGCACATTGAAAGCGATGCTCGATTCTGAGGTAGTTTTGGCCGAATCACCCATGTGAGTTGGTGGTGTACGCAGGCTGAGCCTGCGCGTCAATTCCTCGGAAATGGAGCGGCCGTTGTGAGGTCAGAGGAATATGAAGAGGTCCGTCTTGGTAGTCACGGCTCACTTTGTCCAAGCCATCGAAGAACGTATCGATAGGGAATATACAGTACGCCGCAAATCGGATGGTACTCACTTCACACGGGACGAATTGGTCGTCGCTTCTGAAGGTGCCGACGCCATCCTCGTCACTCCCTTTGACCGACTTGATGAGGTGTTCTTCAAGCGCGTCTCTTCTTCTGTAAAGGTGATCTCTACTTATTCTGTCGGCCTAGATCATATCGACATACGAGCGGCGGAAGCCCGTGGGATTGCGATTGGATATACGCCGACAGAGGTTACGGATGCGACAGCGGATGTCGCAATTCTGCTCCTTCTCGGCGCGTCCCGTCGCGCATTCGAGGCGCAGGAATTACTTCGCGCTGGGCAATGGACCCTATCAAGTGCGGCGCCGTTGCTCGGGTGGCAGGTTACAGGCAAGACCCTGGGAATCTTGGGGATGGGCCGGATTGGCCAAGCGGTGGCTAAACGTGCCCGCGCGCTTGGGATGAGAATTCACTACTCAAGTCCTCGGCCTCTCCCTGATGGGTTGGCCGACGAAGCCGTATATCATGCCGACCCTCTCGATCTTCTACCAGAGAGTCAATTTCTAAGTCTCCACGCACCTGAGACGGCCAGCACCCACCACTTCCTAGATGCAAACGCTATTTCGTTGCTTCCTAAGGGCGCAATCGTTGTGAACACTGCTCGCGGAGGGCTGATTGTCGACGACGATTTGATTGCCGGCCTCAAAAGCGGACACATATCTGCCGCAGGTCTGGATGTGTATGAAGGAGAGCCGAAGCTCCATCCTGGCTACCTTGAACTGAAGAACACTTTTTTACTTCCGCACATAGGCACGGCAACGATCGATAGCAGAACGAATATGGGACTCGCAGCGCTGGACAACATCGATGCCGTCCTACAAGGGAAGCTTGCACCTTCACTGGCGATAGTGTAGGCAACTAGCGAAATGCCGCCCAGTAATCAGGAAACTATATGAAAAGCAATGTGACAGCCAACGAGCGAATCGTCCGACTACAACAAAGAGATATCTCCACCCCGCGTGCGGAGTGGATCGTGAAGCGCAAGGAAGAGGCTGCGCGCACTGGCGACTGGAACATGAGCCAGATGCACTTTGCTCGCAAGGGACTCATTACGGAAGAGATGGCCTTCGTTGCGCACAAAGAGAAGCTCGGAGCTGAGTTCGTTCGAAGCGAAATCGCCAAGGGAACCATGATCATCCCGGCGAACATCAACCATCCCGAGCTGGAACCGATGGCGATTGGTGTTGGCTCGCTGTGCAAGATCAACGCGAACATCGGCAACTCTGCCATTACGTCAAATGTCGACGAGGAACTGCGTAAGCTTCACACAGCTGTTCATTTCGGGGCGGACACCGTGATGGATCTCTCCACCGGTGGCGACATTCCGATGATCCGCGAGGCTATCCTTCGCCACGCGCCCGTGCCGATTGGAACTGTGCCTTTGTATGAAGCACTGAGCCGCGTGAAGAAGGTGGAAGATCTGAACATCGATCTGTACCTGGAAGTGATCGAGGAGCAGGCGCAGCAGGGCGTCGATTACTTCACCATCCATGCTGGCGTGCTGATCCAGTACGTTCCCATGGTGTCGAAGCGCATTACCGGCATCGTCAGCCGCGGTGGCGCAATCATGGCGCAGTGGATGACCAGTAACCACAAGCAGAACTTTCTCTACGAGAACATCGAGCGCATCCACAAGGTGATGGCAAAGTACGACGTCAGCTACTCCTTTGGCGACGGATTACGTCCAGGTTGTGTAGCCGACTCCAGCGATGAAGCACAGTTCGCCGAGCTGAAGACGCTGGGCGAGCTTACGCGCAGTGCGTGGAAGCACGATGTCCAGGTCATGATCGAAGGCCCTGGCCACGTGCCCATGGATAAGATCAAGGAGCAGGTCGACAAGGAAGTGGAACTCTGCGATGGTGCTCCGTTCTACGTGCTCGGCCCGCTCGTCACGGACATTGCACCCGGCTACGACCACATCACCTCGGCCATCGGCGCGGCGATGATCGGCTGGCACGGCGCGGCCATGCTCTGCTACGTCACGCCGAAGGAACACCTCGGCCTGCCCAACGAGAAGGACGTGAAGGACGGCATCATCGCCTACAAGATCGCCGCGCACGCTGCGGATATCGCGCGTCATCGCCCCGGCGCACGTGACCGCGACGATGCCATCTCGCACGCACGTTACACCTTCGACTGGGATGCGCAGTTTGACCTGTCGCTCGACCCGGCAACCGCGCGCGGCATGCACGACGAAACGTTGTCGGACGACTACTACAAGGAAGCCGCCTTCTGCTCCATGTGCGGCCCCAAGTTCTGCTCCATGAACTGGTCCAGCAAGGTCGACAAGTACAACGAAGAAGTGCACGGCTTAAAGAAGCCGGAACTGACGCAAATCATGACAGAGCAACTGCAGCTACATGAGCGATAGTTCGATGCTCTCTCCTATTGGCAGTCATTCCTTCCGTATGCGCAGACGAATCCGCATCAGTGCGGATGGCACCAGATCTACCTACCTGTCCGATTCTCGATGTAAAGTCACCAGGAATTGGAGGTCTCAACGGGCAAGCCCTCCTAGAACCATGCACACAGCCGGCGACCATATTCATCTTTGGACATGGAACATCCATTCTTTAGTCCTAACGTGAGAGCGTTAGCCGGTGATTTCTCTCCGAAGCCGTTCGATAGTTTTCGTCCTGTTGCTATCACCTAGGAAGGATCCGCATCGGACGCGGCCGCCAGAGCGGAGAGAGCGAAATTGGCTCGCTTTTGGGCCAGGAGCCTTCCTCGTGGAGTGCGGCATGCATCCAGCGAGAGCTGTCTCGTTAGTAGGAATATGTAATACCCCAGCTATCCACGAGCTCGTACGATTCTTAATGCACGGGAATTAGTTAATTCTCTTGAGAGGTGCAATTCATCATGTCCGACATGCCGATGCCATCGTGATCGCGACCAGTGTGCTGCTAAATCGTCGTCCTCTTTGCTCCTGATAATCATGCAGCGGATTATGGTTCGACCGGCCGAGCTGTGATACGCCGATACATATCTCTCAAACACATCTGTTTCGCGCAGCAGCGCTGGCGAGCGGAAATAAAGTTTACGGAAAGGTTGGAACACTGAGATGGCGAAGATTGTTGCTGATGTGCTCTGGGAGATGCTCTACAACGCGGGTGTGCGACGCTGCTATGGCATCGTAGGTGATGCCTTAAACCCTGTTATCGATGCCTTGCGACGGAATGGCGAGATTGAATTTATACGAGTTCGAAATGAAGAATACGGTGTTTTTGCGGCTGTGGCGGAATCCTACCTTACAGGCCTCCCGGTCGCCGTGTGTGGAACAGCAGGTCCGGGCGTAACCCATTTATTTAATGGTCTGATGGACGCCCGTAAAGAGGGGGCGTCGATTATTGCGATCGCCGGAGACGTAGAAACTTCGCTCATGGATACATACTCCCTTGAAGAGATGAACCCTTATAAGTTCTTCGATGCGGCCTCGCTCTATACGGGCCGAGTTGTTGATCCAGGACAGGCGCGGTCGGTCTTCAATATGGCAATCATGACCTCCGTGGCCGAGAAAGGGCCTACGGTTCTCTCCATAGCAGGGAATATCGCAGCGGCGGAGGCACCAGAAACGCCTACCTCTATCACGTTGCCGAACCCAGCCGTGCTGCGTCCGGCCGATTCAGATCTCGATCAACTCGTTACGATGATTGATGAAGCGGAAACCGTAGCGATATTTGGCGGCGACGGCTGTCGTCACGCACATCATGAGGTCGTGAAATTGGCCACAAAGCTTAATGCCCCGGTCGGGTTTTCTTTCCGCGGCAAACAGTGGCTTGAACACGACAACCCCAATGCAGTTGGCATGACGGGACTACTTGGTTACGGCGGCGCGTATGGGGCGATCAATCACGCAGACCTGCTCCTTATGCTTGGCACCGATTTCCCATTCTCCGAGTTTCTGCCCGGAACAAACGTGAAGAAAGTTCAGATCGACAAGAACCCGAAGCATTTGGGCCGCCGCACGCCTTTGGACTTGGGCCTGGTCGGGGACGTAAAGACCACCCTTGAGATCATTACGAAGAGGGTTTCGGAGAAGATGGACAGCTCCTTCCTCGACAAGTATCTTTCCCATACCGAGATCTTCGACGATTTGTTACAACACTATGTCACGAAAGGGCCTGGCATCACCCCTATCCGGCCCGAATTTCTGGCGGCGACCTTGAGTGACGTTGCAGCTGACGACGCGATGTTCTTCGCCGATACCGGAACAGCTTGTATCTGGCTCGCCCGCCATATGAAGGGTGGTCAGAATCGGCGTTTATTCGGCTCCTTCTCGTGGGCCTCTATGGCGAATGCTTCGCCGAATGCGTTTGGGGCTCAGCTGGCCTATCCCGGCCGCCAGACCGTCGCGATCTGTGGTGATGGCGGATTCACCATGCTCTGCCTGGGTGATCTGCTCACGCAGGTTGAGCGGAAAACTCCTGTCGTTCACGTCATTCTCAATAACGGATCATTTGACTTCGTCAAGATCGAGCAGCAGGAATCTGGCATCATCCCATACGGAGTGGACTTCAAAAACCCTGACTTTGCCCGAGTCGCAGAGGCGATGGGTGCGAGGGGCATCCGGGTGGAGCAGCCAGAAAACGTCCGCGATGCTTTGATTGAGGCGCTCAATCATAAGAGCGGCCCAACGGTCGTTGACGTTGTGGTTGACCCTTACGCTCTTTCCTTACCCGCACACGTCCCCTTGCACACCATGAAGGGCTATACCCTCAGTATAGCTAAACAGGTTTGGCAGGGGAGATTGGACGATGTTATCAAGACGATGGAAAGAAACATTCATCTTCTCTAGTGCATTGTCTATGAAATTGAGCGTTGCGTTACATGAGTAGATTCACTTCTAGATTCACGGTCTTTGGCTCAGCACCCAAACTTTCTCGATTTCTTACGCGATGGTTATAGCAGGATTGAACGAAGACGAGCGCGGAACTGAGTGCGTTAGCAGCCCTGTGTGGGTCTGTGTCGAACGGCCTAAGGCCCCTTGTTAGTAACTTCTTTACACAGCGTGGGCTGACGCAACGAGATTTGTTGAACCAAGGCCTAGTCGAGTGGCAAGCACTCTATTCAGGCTCTATTACGCTTCGGTGGGCGCATAACCGCAATGTCAGCCGTAAATCCGCGAATGAGTCACGTGAAGGTTGCACAGGGGTTACGGGGAAATGCAAACGGAAAAACGCGATAACTTACCTCGAGGAATTGGCCTCGAGAAGGAGGCAATCGGAAGATCACTACGATTAGCGTCACTGTTCGGCACTGTAACGTTTCTAGTTCATGTACTGGTAAATCTGAGGGCGCAACACGCAGGTTACGGATTGTTTCGCGATGAGCTGTATTACATTGTGTGCGGCAGAAACCTTTCGTGGGGATATGTCGATCTGCCGCCCATAACAGCCCTGGCGGCTCGGTTCACCGAGCTAGTGTTCGGATGGCATTCACTGGCACTGTTTCGAATATTGCCTTCTCTGGCAGGTGCTATTGAGGTCGCCGGAACTGGGCTGATTGTACGAGAGATGGGCGGGAGGAGGATGGCGCAGGCTCTAGCAATGACAGGCGTCATGTCTTGTCCGGTTATTCTCGCCGTCGATGCGATTCTCTCGATGAATGCCTTTGAGCCGTTATTCTGGTTGGGAACCACATTTGCGTTAATCCGTGCTCTGCATGGTGAGGGTGCGAGGTGGTGGGCCGTCGCTGGGGTCTTTGCGGGGCTTGGACTTGAAAATAAGTGGGGAGAAGCGTTTTTCCTCTTTGCAATGCTTGGCGGTATGTTGCTCACGCCCACACGGAACAAGCTTAAACGTGGTTTTGCGATCTGTGTTGGACTCATCATCTTAGTCGCGTTGCCGAATCTGATCTGGCAGGCGCATAGAGGATGGCCGATGTTGGTATGGCTGCACAACACTCGGGTCGCAGGGAAGTATGTCGTCTATGGTCCGGCCGTGTTCGTGTGGAATCAGATATTCATTGTGGGTCCTCTATCCTCCGCTTTGTGGATAGGTGGATTAATATGGCTATTCTTCGTCAGAGATGGAAAACGCCAATTTCTATGGATAGGTGTGACATACCTACTGTATTTGGCGGGCATGATGATTCTGCATGCCAATGACTACTACCTCGCACCTATATACCCACTCCTGTTTGCGGCAGGAGGAGTGGCTTGGGAACGGTGGACTGCGGCAAAGGCAATAGGGAGAGTAGCTGTCCCCGCCTACGCGTGCGCTATCACTATATATTCCCTGTTGGGAATTCTCATCGTGGAGCCAGTGCTGACGCCGACTGAATATATCGGCTATATCAAGCCGAGCGGGCTGAAGCCGCGCGAATTTAGCGTGAAGGCGAAGCAGTCTTTGCCTGTGTTGATGGCAGACATGACTGGATGGCCAGAGATGGCGCAAAAGGTAGCGGATGCGTATTGGTCTCTTCCGGAAAAAGATAGAGAGAAAGCTGGTGTGCTCACTGCCAACTACGGCGAAGCTTCCGCCATAAATGTGTATCGCCCTGATATCCCGACTGCCGTGAGTGGTCACCAGACCTATTGGTACTGGGGGCCACGGGGACATGATGGATCCGTAATGGTGGTTATCGGTTTCACGGAGACTGAGGTGAGGAGGAGATTCTCTAGTGTGACAGAGATTGCGCGCATTACGAACCCATGGGGCCAGCCATACGAGACCACCTCAATATACATATGCCGCAGCGCTATACCGGGGATAGTAAATAGTTGGTCCCAACTGAAGAACTGGTTGTAAAGGACTTATTCAGTTGTTTCGACTATGTGGCAGAAAGAAGCACATGTGTGAGACGGCACGTTCTTGAGCGTCCTATCTCACTGCAGTTCGGAGTTTGCCGAGGAAGCACTCCCGAAATTCACATTGGCGCAAGTTGCGCTAAACGTTACCAGCGAGCAGAGGTTGGATTTTATGCGGAATCACAAATATCTCCGTACGCCGTCCTTGGCGGTGTTCTTGTTGTCAACTTATGTGGCCCTGGCTCAATCACAGAACCCGTCTTCTCCGCTATTCCCGGAGTCTATGAATCAGGTGCATGGTCCGGTCACAGCTGACTACATGATCAGAGAACATGGATCGAAGATCGCTTTGGAGCACGTGACATTATTCGACGGTAGGGGTGGCCTGCCTAAACATGACCAAACAGTGATCATCGATCATGGCAAGATTGTTGCGGTGGGCCCCAGTCGAGACATAATGCCTTCGAAAGACACGAAGGTTCTTGATGGGACTGGGAAGAGTCTGCTCCCCGGCCTGGTCGGAATGCACGAGCACCTGTTTTACCCGACCGCAGGCGGTTTCCGCGGGCAGATCGGCATGTACTCCGAACAGGGTAATTCGGGTCCTATGTTGTACCTCGCGGCGGGAATTACTACTGCTCGTACTGCCGGAGCGATCAATCCATACCTCGACTTAAATCTGAAGAAAGCGATTGGCTCGGGACGTGAGGCGGGTCCAGATCTCGACGTCACTGGACCATATCTGGAAGGACGTGGAGCATTACAGATCCCTGTCCATGAGTTGAGTGGACCAGAAGACGCTCGTAAGACGGTGGAGTACTGGCACGACGAAGGTGCCACATCATTTAAGGCTTATATGCATATAACACCCGAGGAACTCAAACAGTCGATCGAGTCTGCGCACAAACTCGGAGCGAAAATTACGGGGCATCTATGTTCGATTGGATACACGGAAGCTGCCGAGATGGGCATCGACAATCTTGAGCATGGGATCATCATCGATACGGAGTTCTACTCGAAGAAGCAACCAGGTGTTTGTCCGAACACGGAGGCATCGGCTCGAGAGATGGGAGAATCACTCGACATGCAAGACCCAAGGGTTCAACATATGATTCACACGTTGGTGGAGCATCATGTAGCCATTACTTCAACTCTTGATATTTTCGAAATGTCCATATCAGGCGAGCCTCCACTTGAAAGCCTCGAAACAAGCCGTGATGCTATGGCAGCAGCATCTTGGGAGACTTACATGAAGTACCGAGATGCTCAGTTGAAGAAGGATAATCCGCGAACTGAACAACTGCTCCACAAAGAGATGGAGTTCGAGCGTGATTTCGTGAGACAGGGCGGCCTCTTGATGGCGGGATGTGATCCAACTGGTTTTGGCGGTATTCTTCCTGGATTTGGCGATCAACGAGAGATGGAATTGCTCGTTCAGGCAGGCTTCTCTGCTGGAGAGGCTGTTCAGATATATACGAGCAATGCTGCCAAGTTTATGGGACTACAGGAAACGATTGGAACGGTCGCAGTTGGAATGCAGGCAGATCTGCTTTTGCTCGATGGAGATTTCGAGCACGACCCCTCCACAATTCGAAAGCCTGAGCTGGTCTTCAAAAAAGGTATCGGATATGATTCAAGTCTCTTGTTCGCGGCAGTCAGAGGTGAGGCTGGACTGAGATAGCGACATGCCAGTATATATCCGTCCAGCAAATTCGGGCACCGCCCACGAGCACACACCTTCGTTAAACCATCAAAGCTCTAAGCGCCTGCTGGCTCGGAACACATCATCATCTATCTGCTTTCCCCGGGCTCTGCGGGAAACGCCAAAATACCATTGGTACCGCTCCGTCTGTGACGCAGCTGCACCAATGCGTGGTTCATTTCAATGCAAGTAAGCTATGTCGAACAAATACTCGTCTGTTTAAAGAAAAGAGAGCTTGACAAAGGCCTTCATCAATCTCTTTTGAAATGACATCCTCATGTCATTTCAAGACACTAAAAGAATTCTGGTGATTAATCTGGAGACGTTCCTTCAACGCGTCTTCTCCAATCCCCCCATGGAACTAATGAGCACAGTACAAGACTGCCCGCAACCGTTTCCTGAGCCGCTCGAAGAAGAGCTGGCCGGTACCTCTTCCGCCATTATTCCCACTCCCCACTCCGACCGCATCTCAAGCATCGATGTCTTGCGCGGCTTTGCACTCCTCGGCATCCTCATCCTTAACATCGACTCCTTTGGAAACCCCGATCTGGTCCATGACTTTTCCATCGGAACACCAATCGACAACTTTCACGGCCCACACACTCACCTCAATCTCATCCTCTTGATGATCAAATGGATGTTTTTTGAAGGCAAGATGCGGGGTCTCTTCTCAATGCTCTTCGGCGCTGGCATCATCCTCTTCACCAGCCGCACAGAGCATAAAGGAAACACTGATATAGCCGATCTCTACGCTCGGCGTAACCTGCTTCTCCTTATCTTCGGTGTCCTTCATGCTTGCTTCATCTGGAGCGGCGACATCCTTTTCGACTACGGCTTCCAGGCTCTTCTCTTTCTCTACCCTGCCCGCAAGCTCAAGCCGAGGACTCTCCTTTACCTCGGTACCTTTCTCTCCCTCTTCGTCTCTACCATCGGTGGCTTCCTTTTCTTCGGAGCCACCCAAGACTTCTTCCTCAGCCGGCAGACGTCGATCATCGAGTCTCAACTGAAGTCAGGAGTTGCCATTACAGCCGAGCAGACGAGCATTCTTCATCGATGGCAAGACCGCGTCGAGGCGTCGCACATGACACCTGCGAAGACCGCCGAAGCCATGCAGGAAGGGACGCTGAGCTATCCTGCCAGTATCGTGAACCGCGCCCAGCTATTTCAGGGAGCATTTCATATTATTCATATTGACTTATTGTTCGATTCACTTTCCGCCATGCTTATCGGCATGGGTCTCATGAAGCTCGGCTTCTTCACCGGGGAACTCTCCATGTCTAGCTACATCTGGACAGCGTTGGTAGGCTTCGTCATCTCCGTTCCAATCTATGCGATCGGTATCCTCAAGGCATACGCCAGCGGCTTTTACTTTCTCGAAATGGACAAATGGATCTGGCTGCCGTACTACCTTACCCGCGAGGCTGGATCCATCGCAATTGCAGCGACGATTCTGATCCTCATTAAAACTGGCCGCCTAAAGACTCCCATGCATATTCTCGCATCCGTCGGCAGGACAGCTTTTAGCAATTACATCCTTACCAGCCTCATCTGCCAGACAATCTTTGTCTGGGGTCCGTGGAAGCTATATGGGAGGCTTGCGTACTACCAGCTCATGTATGTGGTCTTCGGCGTTTGGATAATCAACTTAACCCTAAGTCCCCTGTGGCTGCGCTTTTTCGCCTACGGTCCCCTTGAGTGGGGATGGAGATCCCTCACCTACGGAGCCGCACAACCGATGCGCCTCCGCGGCAGGGTTTAACTTCAAAGCTCGAAATCCGAATTTCGAGCATCCTCTCGTAAACGTGTCGACGCCTCCCTGTTTTGCCGTGGATCACGATGGTAGATTCGATTACTCGGCGTAATGCACAGGTAGATTCCCGGAAAACTATAGAGCCGCTTGAAAACCAATGGGCAGACTAGATGGAGCAGCAAAGCCGCAGGATGATAATTTTGGAGGTCGAACTCGATGCATCCGAGGAATTGGCGGACCGATGAGGGGACGAATACCGAGTAGCTTCTTGCAACTTGCAATGCGGCTTGCTTGTCGCTGCATCTAACGTGTTGCGAGCGAGCAAGATTCATTTCCTAAAATGCAAAAAGAATAAACAATATTGACGTGAAGTCTCGTGCAAATCAAACATCTTCGTAAATCATGGCCCCGAGAACTTGATTCTCGGAGCCATGATTGAGGTACCATTAGCGCGAATTGATCGCTCGAGGGTCCACTGATTATCCGCTTTCTACACCGCCTACATGGCGTTCTTTCCAGACCAACTGTTCATCTAGATGTCTCTGTTTCACGTAACCACGGTTGTTGCTTCCAGTAGGTCAGGGAACGCCACGCCCACTCTGCTGGTCCAAAAGTGAAGACTCCCAGCCATAATGAACTTGCAGTCAGATTCAACGCCCATACTGCGAGCACAACATAGGTCAGTTGGTAATATTCCAGCTTTCCGTATAGCTTCCATGGTCCCCAGAGAAACAGTATTTGACATATTATGCTGGTCGCCAGGTAGTTACTCAGTGCAGTTTGTCCCACCGCCGCAAAAGGGCGCAACACTCTTCCGAAGGACCCGCTCTTGATAACGATTAGCAGCGCCGCTACGATCGCGATCGCTCCCGTCAATTGGGTGAGCCCATAGGGAATGAAAATCCATCTGTCCACGGTCAAAAATTCGAATCCGCTTGCGTATGAACGCAAGAGGCCAATGTAGTAGATCGGCAACGAGATTGAAAATCCTGTCGCTGCGGTCACAAAATACGTAACGTATGACAACTCGCCCGTTAAAAATCCATTCTTGAGTAATGCCATTCCGATAAGCATGAATCCAAGCGGACCGAAGAACTGAAAGGCCCATGAAGATCCGACTTTCCTGGGCCCATATTGGATACCCGAGCTCCAGAGATGTTCGAGGTAGCTTTCGTGGACGACGGTCATGCTTTCAGCGATACTCGCCGACGTTGTCGTGTTCGCATTGACCACCGCTTTCCAGTGCTGCTGGATCTTCTTTTCTTCTGGCGCAAGGGACGCTCCATTCTGATGGCTTGAATTTAGAGCCGCGACCTGGCGCGCAAGCATTATGTCGTCAAGACCACCGAATACCTTCATGTAGCCGTAGCTGCCGAGGGTCAACGCCAGCAGTGAGCCGGTAACTAATAAGGTTTTGGGCCTCAGTTTACGGAATGGGTAGAGGAAAAGTAACCCACATAATCCGTATTTGAAGATAATGTCGCCCGCCCAGATGAAACTTCCGTGGACCCAGCCAATAAATGTCAGCCACATATTCCGGCGCAAATATATATCTGCGATGCCAGCTCTATTACCGCGCTTCTCCGCGCGGTCGGTTAATAAGACTACACCTGCCCCAAATAGGAGTTCGAAGATTCCGCGCATCTTACCTTCGAAAAGCATCCACTTAACGAATAGGGTTATCAGATTGATGTGCGTGTGTGGTCCCACGAAAGCCGGATGAGGGCTTCCCAGGGGAATGTCATGATACATCTCAGGCAGGGCAAAGTCGTCGATATTCAGGACGAGGATGCCCATCATGGCAAATCCTCGGATAACGTCCAGACTTGAAATGCGTTCAGCACGCTTAACCGGGACATTCATGCGTGGAAAGCCAGCCGGTTCTTCATTCGTGTCAGTCGGAATCAGACGGCCTATACCGCCTTTGGCTTTCGAGGCCAAAAACATCAAAAGACTCCTTGGGGAGCAAACTTTGTAAGGTGTGACAGTAGAGTTTGCTGAAACGCTTGCAGAGGCAGCAGAAGCAATTCTGTCTCGGGGCACCTAGCGGAGGGCTCGCCTTGATATTTGGTTAGTCTATGCGGCCTCTGTAACGATTTCTATAGCGGGAATATGTAGTAGAGAGTTGAGTCGCTACCCGCTATACTCACTTCGAAAAAAAATCTCGCCAGCGACAGGTTTCCTTCCTTCCCAAGAAGGCTCGGACGTTCCGTCTACAAATCCCCAGTGCCCGGCACGACTGCCGCCTCACTGCGTAAAGGCGATAGTTCAAGATATAGAATTGAGGCTAAGCGTCAGTCGCGTAAACCGTACCATGGGCCATTTGGCGATCCCTGCCGCAGTATCGTTTATTTGCTCGCAGACCTCTTAGAAGGGGGGATGTATTCAAAACGTTTGTCCGTTACTACAATGCCTTCATGTGGAAAAGTCAAAGACAATCAACGTCTTTGTTTCGCCCCCCGTCTCGAGCCCCTTGGGATCATGATCAATTCGCGTCACATCTGTGTCAACGATATGAGTTGCGATGCGAATGATGGCGAACTGCAGGAAATGCGAAGTCCACAGCAGTTCAAAAACTGCTATCTATCGCTTTTGGATACTAATGGCCGTTCTGTTATTGATGAACAGCGGCAACCTACTCGCTCTACCGATAGAGCGGTTTGCGCACACGGCGTGGAGTGCTACGGAAGGAGCTCCGAGCCCAATTACCGCTTTAGCGCAATCCGCCGATGGGTACCTCTGGCTAGGCACACCGGAGGGCCTTTTCCGATTTGATGGAATAGCCTTCGAACGCTACCAGCCTCAGTTCGCTAGACAGCTACCAGATGAACAGGTCACTTCAATCTTAGCCTTGCCTTCGGGCGATCTCTGGATCGGGTATCGAGCCGGGGAAATCTCCCACCTCCAGAGAGATCAGGTTATGAATTACGACCGCCGTGACGGTCTACCTGCGGGGCGGGTGTGGGGAATTGTCCAAGATCGAAAAGGAGCGATCTGGGGGGCGACGGACGGCGGGCTGCTTCGCCTCGAAGGTGGCCGATGGAAGGTAATCGGTCGGGAGTGGAATTTCCCGGGGAAATCAGCCTTTGCGATTTATGAAGATCGTCTGGGAACCCTCTGGGTGTCAACGGAAGATACTCTTGTGCGCCTTCCGTTGGGGGCCACTCGTTTTCAGCCTACCGGTGTTCGGATAGGGCAAGTTCCCCAGATCGCTGAGTCAGCCAGCGGAAGGCTCTGGGTCACCGATACGCTACGATCTGTTCGACCCGCCTTCATCGATAATGGACGGGGAAAAAGCGACAGCACCGAAATCCAAGTCGGCTCGATGGCCATCCTCTTCGATAGAGATGGTGGCTTATGGATCACTAGCTTGGGAGATGGACTTCGTCATTCGGAAGCACCAGAAAAGCTTAGAGGAAAGGTCACGGAATTTGGGGCTGCTGTCGAATCCTTCACCGAAAAGGATGGTCTGAGCGACAATGTCGTGCGTTCTATATTGCAAGATCGAGAGGGCAACGTATGGGTTGGAACAAACGAAGGGCTGGATCGATTCCGTAAGACGACATTGATCCCGACTCGTCTCCCTATCAAGGTCCCAGCGGCTATTTTGATTGCGGGATTCAAGGGAGATATATGGCTGGAGAACACTGGTTCCATCTTTCGTATTCGCGGAGGGCAGACCATACACGACCATACCTTAGATAGGCCGGCTCTTACAGCCCATCGCGCCGTCGATGGCAGCATTTGGTGGATTACCGATAGTTCGATTTATCAGTACCGTGCCGGAAAGTATGAAAGAGTAAACCTACCTTCATCGTTTCCGAAAATCTACAAAGGTCCTACCATAAGAGTCGCACAAGATGGTTCTGGAATGCTTTGGCTAAGTGCTCTAAGGGAGGGCTTATTCTATCGAAAAAACGCCAGATGGGAGCAATACGATACAGGAGACAAACTTGCCAAACTGGCTCCACGGAGCGCTTTCACGGATTCGCAGGGTCGTGTCTGGTTCGGATATGAAGGCGGCACAATTCTGATCCTGAATCAAGGAAAGATAGAGAAAGTCTTTTCTCCCGCCTCATCTCCAGTTGGGAATTTAAGAGTCATTGGCGGTCGCGATCAGCACATATGGCTTGGCGGCCAACTAGGATTAGCGTACTTCGACGGCGATAAATTCCGAAGGGTACTACCTGACGATGCTGAGGGCTTCGGCGCCGTCATGGGTATTCAAGAAACATCGGATGGCAGTTTGTGGCTAGCTTCGAGCAGAGGCGTCGTTGAAATTCCCGCAGCAGAAGCGAGGGCGGCGATCGACGATCCTAACTACCGTGTTAAGTATCACGTGTTCGATTCTGACGACGGCTTGCTTGGGAAATTCACAACCGCCGGTACTTCATCGATGGAAACGCAAGGCAGTGACGGCAGATTATGGTTCGCCGCTTCGGGATATGTCGTCTCGGCTGATCCAAGCCACATCTTTACAAATATGCTTCCTCCTCCTGTATCGATTCGATCTGTGACGGCGAATGGCAAAGAAATGACCTGGCTACGAAGCCTCGTCCTGCCTCCGTTGACCACTAATGTGGACATTGACTATACCGCCTTGAGTCTGTCGGCTCCGGAGAAGGTGCGGTTTCGATACCGACTTGAGGGGGCAGATAGAGATTGGCATAACGCGGGCACCAGACGGCAAGCTCTCTACACACGCTTAGGACCCGGTAGGTATAGATTTCTGGTTGTCGCGTGCAATGACGATGGAGTTTGGAATGAAACGGGGGTGCGCCTCGACTTCGAAATCGCACCGGCTTATTACCAGACGGCTTGGTTCAGGAGTTTTTACGTTCTGGCGCTTCTCCTATTCCTGGCAGTGGCCTATCAAGTTCGTATCCGACATTTGCGAGCACAAGAAAAGCAATTTCGAGACGCACTCGAGACTATGCCTGCTCTGGCATTCGTCGTCGACCCCAAAGGCAATCGCACCTTCTTCAATCGAGGATGGATTGAATACACTGGTTTCAGTGCCGAGCAGGGCGCTGGATACGGATGGGAGAAAGCGATTCATCCTGATGACCTTGAGCGTGTAAACGAGCAATGGTATATATCGCAGCAGACCGGTCAACCGCTGGATTATGAGGCGCGCCTTCGTCGCGGAACCGATGGGATATACCGCTGGTTTCAGACTCGTGCTCTGCCTTTGCAGGGTAGTCATGGGGAAACCCTGAAATGGTGTGCGGTCTCAAACGACATTGAAGACCGCAAACATGCTGAACAACTCCAAGCGGACCTGACACACGCCAGTCGAATCAGCATGATGGGCGAGATGGTAGCTTCTATATCTCATGAACTCGCCCAGCCAATTACTGTTTCCACTGCCCATGCCAAGGCGTCTCTTCGATGGCTCTTGCATGAGCCACCCGACATCGAACAGGTGCAGAAAGGCACCGAAAAAATCATTGAAGCTGGTACTCTTGCATCCCAGATAATTGACCGTTTGCGATCGTTATACAAGAAGGCCCCCGCCAAACGAGAATTAGTTGCGGTCAATGAGGTCATCTTGGAAATGACAACCATGATGGGGGGGGAAGCTCGCGCCCAGGGGGTTTTGATCCACACAGAGTTAGCAGACGATCTTCCCATGACAATGGCGGACCGGGTTCAACTCCAACAGGTACTCATGAACCTGATACTGAATGGCCTTGAGGCAAGCAAACAGGTCGGAGGAGTCGTAAAAATCAAGTCGGAATTTAAAGAGCGCGATCAGATTGAGATATCAGTGAGCGATGCTGGGCCAGGCTTGCCGACGGACAGAGCTGAGCAGATATTCGACGCGTTCTTCACAACAAAGCCGGAAGGTAGCGGTATGGGACTGGCGATCAGCAAATCAATCGTCGAGTTCCATGGTGGTCGGATGTGGGCGGTTAATGGAATAGAGGGTGGCGCTACATTTCACTTTATCCTGCCAGTTTGTAATGCTGCAAAAGAGTAGGACGATCAGTTTCGCTCGATGCGCTAGAGCTGCGCGATGTTGTCCATTTCGACAATACCAAAAGAATTTCGCTAAGCTGCCAAAATGCCGGTGGAGAGATTTTGGGAACAGGGTTATGAGTCTTGACCAGTTCGTACCACCTAAAAAGCACGTGGACAGTTGAATGACTTTGCGTTGAAGCGTCGTGCTGCGAAATGTTTATGAGCTGGAAAAAGGGAGGGAATATTGATCTTGAATTGCGCTTCTGACGTTTAGACATTACAAACTTCGTTTAACAAATCCACTAGAGCGTCCCCGTCAACCGGTTTTCGAAAAAATCCCACGGCGCCCTTTTCGAGATAAAACGCCTCAGAGTTTTCGCTAGGCTTACCGGTGATGATCACCACTGGTAAGGATTGCATCGTACTGCTGATTTGATGAAGGAGGCGGAGGCCACTCATCTGACGCATCTCGACATCTGTAATGACACAGCAGCTCTTTCGTATACCGTCTGACTCCAAAAACTCTTCTGCGGAGGAATATCCTTCGGCCTTATACCCGTAGGATGCGAGAAGGTTGATGAGCGCCTCAAGGACTCTAAAATCATCATCAATGACAGCGATTGTGCGGGCCTGTGCGCCCATCGAAACCTCCGCTTCTCTCATACAATCTTTAGAAGATCATGCCTGAGTTAGGATGCTTCGGAAGTCTCGAGATCTAGTTTGCTGGCGAGTTTGACCAATGTCGCAAATGAATCAGCTTCCATTTTGCGCATGATATGCCCTCGGTGTATCTGTACCGTGTACTCCGTAATGCCCAATCTGTACGCAGCCTGTTTGTTCAGAAGGCCGCATACTAGCAACGGCAAAACTTGTTGTTCACGCGGTGTCAGAGAGCGGTAGCGAGCAAGAAGGTTTTCCTTTTCAGAAACCTCCAACCTGTTCTTACGATCTTGGGCGAATGCTTTCTCTATACTCGTGAGTAGTGTGCCTTCATCGATAGGCTTTGTGAGGAAATCTATTGCTCCGCCCTTCATTGCTGTCACAGCGGACGGAACATCACCTCTGCCTGTAATGAAGATCACCGGTATGGTCGTTTGGGAGGCTATGGACTCTTGGACTTGCAACCCATTCATTCCAGGCATTCTTAGGTCGAGGATAAGGCAAGCGCAAGAGTCCTCGCGAGCAAAGTCGAGGAACTCCTGTCCTGAAGTGAATATCTTCACCTTCTTTGCATTCGATCGTAGAAGCGACGCAAGCGCTTCGCCCACACCAGCATCATCATCGACGATGTAAATCACTTCGTTTGACGACACCCTTAACTCCCGAGGCGAGCAATTGATCACCGTGCGCGTCATTTTTGAACGAGCCCCTAAGTAACCATAGTATCCGACTCGCAACACACCAGAAGCACCTGTCCAGTAATTATACGTGGGCGAACTTGTCAACTCATTGAATGAGTCTTCCCTTGACCATTACATATTTATGTAATGGTCAAGGGAAGACGCCGAGACTCGCCTGTCCAAGGCACACTTGTCTTATTTTCAATGTTCGATCGTCCTCTTCTGGTAATCGTGAGTCTATAAGACAAGGGCTACGCGTCACTTTAGCTGCCTGCCATCCCCATCAATGGGCAGTGTGATATTTGGCGTACGACCTAAGCTGGAGTGAATCGAGGGAGCTGAATACGTATCCATGTCGCTCCGCTTTCGAGGGGAATGGCTTCAAGCTTGCCCCCTTGTGCCTGAATGATTGAACGGCTGACTGCCAACGCCAGAAACGGAGTGCAAAATCCGTCTGTAATGACTGTTTCGAGGAGATCATTCAAGTCGATACGAGAGCGGCCACTGCCCTGGGCTTCGATGCATACGCGGTCGTCTAGTAATGCTGTTCTCACTATGAGTTCTTTGGGACTCTCCGATCGAGAGATGGCCTCGGTTGCATCCATAATCAGATTGAATAGCACTTGTTGCATTTGAGTCTGATCTACGAAAGCAAGCGGCAGGTCTGGATCAAACAAGCGATTCACGACGATTCGTTTGTCGCGAAGGTTTGGAGCTTGAACCGAAATCACCTGATCAATCAGAGCATTTATATCGGTAGCTAACGGTTGGGGAAGAGGATGATCTAAATGCTGCCGCATCTTGTGGACAATGTTGCCCACGGACATACCATCGCGAATAGTCATTTCCAGCGCTGCGTTCGCTTGGGAAACATCTAAATTATCCGACGAGAGCCAATTTATGGCTGCCCTCGCGTTAGCGACCATGGCTGCCAAAGGTTGCACAATCTTGTGAGATAGTGCGGCAGCAATCTCGGCTATTATCGCTGACTGTGTGGCCCTGGCGACTCGCTCGCGTGCTTCATCCAAGGCTTCGCTCGCTCGCTTTCCGGCGTCGATGTCAGTATTGACGCCGACCCAAACGCTAATGCCACCCGCCGGGATGCGAAGAGGCTCCGCTTGAGCGCTAAACCAGCGATACTCTCCATGAGCTCCAAAAAGACGGAATTGGGTTTCTATCGACTCACCGCTTTCAACGACTTGCTTCCAAATCCTGCCGCAAAGAGCGCGGTCATCCGGATGAAGGAAGGCTAAATGAGCGTCCGGCGCGAGTTCCTGGCCAGCTGCGAATCGCAATGGATGATCTGGAAGGAGTCCAAGATAATCCGCCGCTGTGCGATTGACAAAGACCAGCCCTCCGGAAGCACGGGCGTACCATGCCTGGATCGAAACAGCATTTAGGATGGCTTGAAGGTTTCCCTCTGTGAGAGAGTGTTGCACCTTCGAAGGTGACGACGGAATGGCAGTGAATAGCCATACCTCAGCGCCATCAGGAGTCATATGGCCTGTTCCGAAAACGTCTACGACACCTCCTTCTGCAGCAGGTTTGTAATCGAGTGAGAACCGCGCCCGGTAGAGTTGCTTATAAAGCTTTGCTTGCTGCCAAAGTGAGGAAGACAAGCTTCTATCTTGTGGGGTGACGAGATCGAGCCAAACTCGGCTAGCAATCTCGTCAGAGGGTATGGCGGAGATTTCCCTCAGGATTCTATTCACGTAAATACAGTGACCATCAGAATCTGCCAACCATATAGGGTTCGAAGAATATTCAAGGAAGATACCTACGGCCGTCGTATCCATCATTGCTCGCTATGCGTCGGGTTGCTCCATAGGAAGTGGCACATGGCCAAGTAACCAAAGTGAGTTGCATCTGTAGCTTCCGAATTTTTATTCAGTTGAACCTATAGTGGATTGGATTTCCGGAAAATTACATGTTTATGGTAAGACCGTGTGTCGGTGTTCGCGTACATCATCAATCGCGATGTTGAGTGTGCGACACAAGTGGATGTCGACGTCTCAATTATCGTTCGAGAAAGCATCGATGCGTTTACGCCCATGAGTAAGCAATTGCCGAAGCAACTAGCAAATCCTGCAGACGAAGCGAAAGAGCCGAAGACATTGAGCGTGAACATCGAGGGAACTGCCAAAACTCAGTGGGCAGCTGCAGCTACGCCCATACCTCTCTCTCAAGAGAAGGAACTTGCCGCGGCCTGCTGGGACACGATCCCGCAGTACACGGCATAGCAGGAACATGTAATTTCTACCTAATTTTTTGATTGCTACTATCACGCTGTCGCCCTATCAAATGCCACGCATTGGCAGACACGTTAACGCTCACGTAGAGGCGGCGCGGATCCGGCATGAGGACGTCAGCGTAATGGAGGAGGTAATCAGTACATGCAGTTACGCCGTGCACAACGTCTGATACACCTGTGTAGATCCGCAGCAGGGCTCCTCATTGTGAGCCCCCCGCTTATTGCGCAAGGCAAAACCCCGTCCACGCTTGCTCCTGCCTCCACTCCCGCGCATCAGATCTTTGACCTATCAATCTTCGTTATAGCAATTACCGGCGGGATCTTCGTGGTTGTGGGCGGGCTACTCGCTGTTGCGCTCTGTCGCTTTCGCGCACGCGCGAGGGATCCCGAGGGTGAACCAGCTCAGATTTACGGAAGCACTCAAATCGAACTTGCTTGGACCGTGATTCCTGTTCTTATCGTGGTCGTTCTGTTTCTTACAACTGCACGCATCATCTTCGCGATTCAAGATGCCCCGAAGCCAAAGTCTGCTCTTGACGTCACAGTCATCGGCCATCAGTTTTGGTGGGAGTTTCGATATCCTAAATATGGCGTGGTGTCTGCGAACGAACTCCACATCCCCGCGAGTTCCGACGCCGCGCCGGAAGCGACCTATCTCAAGTTGACATCCGCTGATGTCAACCATAGCTTTTGGATTCCGCAATTAGCTGGGAAAACGGATCTGATCGCGAACCATGTCAACACGATGTGGTTGGATCCCAGAGCACCCGGGCTCTACCTGGGCCAATGTGCCCAGTTTTGCGGAACGCAGCACGCAATGATGTTGCTTCGCGTGTATGTTGACACCCCCGAGCAATTCCAGACCTGGATCAAGAATCAACAGCTGCCAGCACAAGAGGACCCCAATGTTATTGCGGGAAGGAAGGTCTTCGAAAGACAAGCGTGTATGAACTGTCACACGATCTCAGGAACGGCGGCTACAGGACGCTTCGGACCAGATCTTACACACCTCATGAGCCGAGCAACGCTGGCTTCGGGTGCGACAGACAACACTCCTGAGAATCTTCGTCAATGGATCAAAGCACCAGGTACGTTCAAGCGAGGGGCATTGATGCCCGCCATGCAGCTTACGGATGAGCAGTTGGATCAAGTCACTGCTTATCTCGAAACACTGAAGTGACGACAGGATTCCGATATGAGCGATATTCCTTTACCCATCAGCCACGTGACCGATACGAGCATACCCGGGTCAGAGCCGGGTACCATCCTTGAAAAACTTCACGGATGGGTAGTGACGGTCGATCATAAGCGTCTCGGCATTCTCTACATCTTGTATTCGACTTTCTTTCTGTTGGTCGCAGGTGCAGAAGCTCTTCTGATCCGGCTCCAACTCGCTTATCCTCATAATCATGTCTTGAGCGCACAAGTCTATAACCGATTCTTCACGATGCATGGCACAACGATGGTGTTCCTGGTTGGAATGCCTTTTCTTTTTGGTTTTGCCAATTACATCGTGCCGCTTCAGATCGGAGCGCGGGATATGGCTTTTCCCCGGTTGAATGCCTTCAGCTTTTGGTTGACGGCCTTCGGAGGGGTGTTGCTCTACTACAGCTTTCTTGGCGGTGCAGGACTCTACGGAGTCGGGAACGCCCCGGATGTGGGTTGGTTCGCTTACGCGCCCCTTACCCTCCGCGCATTCTCTCCGGGGCATGCGACCGATTATTGGGCATTAGCACTGATCGTCGGTGGCTTTGGGACGCTTGGCACAGCAATTAATATCGTCGCAACTGTCATCGCCTTGCGCTGCAAAGGGATGACTCTCATGAGGATGCCTCTGTTCACGTGGCTGCTCTTCGTGGTGAGCATGCTCACTCTGGTGACGATCACTCCACTCACAGCCGCGCAATTCATGTTGCTCATCGATCGTTACCTTGGTGGCCACTTCTTCGATACGCAAGCTGGCGGGTCATCGCTTATTTGGATCCATTTCTTCTGGATATTTGGACATCCCGAAGTCTATGTCCTCGTGCTTCCCGCATTTGCTATCGCGAATGAGATCATTCCGGTGTTCTGCCGTAAGGCGATCTTCGGGTACCCGGCGATGGTTGCGGCATCGGTGGCAATCATGTTCGTCAGTCTTGGCGTCTGGGCGCACCACATGTTCACAGTGGGCATGACCTCGGTATCGAATGCATTCTTTACGCTCTCAACGATGCTTGTAGGTGTTCCGACTGGGATCAAGATATTCAACTGGATCGCTACTTTATGGGGAGGCCGAATACGTTTCACGACTCCGATGCTGTTTTGCATTGGCTTCCTGTTTCAGTTCCTGATCGCAGGACTCACGGGAATCATGCTTTCGGTGTCCCCATGGGACTGGCAACTCCATAACTCCTATTTTGTGATTGCACATTTTCACTATGTGCTCGTCGGCGCCGTTGTCTTCTGTATCTTTGCAGGGCTCTATTTCTGGTATCCCAAAGCTACCGGAAGACTTATGAGCGAGACGCTCGGCAAATGGCATTTTTGGCTATTCGCTATTGGCTTTCACATCACATTCGACACTATGCACTTCCTGGGCCTATTAGGAATGCCACGCTCGATCTACACCTATCAGCCAGACCGAGGGTGGAACACCCTCAATCTTGTGGTGTCAATCGGGGGGCTGATCCAAGGGCTAGCCGTCCTTATATTTGCATATAACCTCATCACTTCTTACTGGTGCGGAGAAGTAGCCGGAGACGATCCATGGGATGCGTGGACGCTTGAATGGACCACTTCGTCGCCCCCTCCTGTTTACAACTTTGAGGAAGAACCTGAGGTTCATAGTCGCCGTCCTCTGTGGGATCTAAAGCACCCAGATGATCCAGATTGGGAGTATGAGGCATGAGTTCAATACCCGTCAGGCAACCTGTACGTCAAGGCGAGTGGCATCTTCCTAGCAAGCGCCGCGCAGGAATGGCCGCGCTGATCGTTGGCGAGAGCGCCATCTTCACCATCTTTGTTGTTGCCTATGTTTTCTACATGGGCAAGAGCGTTACCGGGCCGACGCCCGCCCAAGTTTTGGAAGTTCCGATTCTCGGCACGATATGTCTGCTGTCGAGCAGTATTTCGATCTGGCGAGCGGAAAAGGCAATCGAAGACGGCCGAATGGCGAGCTTCTCTATTTTGCTTGGTGTAACTATCGCCCTTGCAGCCGTCTTTCTGACAGGCACAGCGATTGAATGGAAGAAGCTGATCTATCGCGATGGACTGACCATCAGCACGAACCTCTTTGGCACGACCTTCTACTCTCTGGTGGGCCTGCACGCCACGCACGTCATAGTAGGACTGTTTCTCCTCTCCTCGATCTTCATCTTTTCTCTGTTCGGCTGGGTTGACTCTCGACACAGCGAGCGGTTTAGCGCCATCGCTCTCTATTGGCATTTCGTGGATGCTGTGTGGATCGTAGTTTTTACAGTTGTTTATCTGATCGGACGGTGACTCGTAATGAATGACATCAGAGCGGAACAAAGCCAAAGAGAGTTTATCGAGATGCCGGCGAGCACGCCTTGGCCAATACTTCTCGCCTTCGGCGTCGCCCTCTTGTTTGCAAGCTTAGTCACGAGCGCTGGAGTCGGCATCGTAGGCGCTCTTCTGATTGGCTGCGGTATCGCTGGATGGGCGAAACAATGCCTTCCGGAAGAACACCACGAAATCATCCTGGTTAAGCCAAGGCGTTTTACGCCGTCACGTATAGGGGTTCCGGTAGCACACTTGGAGGTCAGTGGGGTCCACAGGGCATTTCTTCCTATTGAAAGTTATCCCGTGACCTCTGGACTTCGCGGGGGAATTGCAGGCGGGATCGTCATGATTCTCCCCGCTCTCCTTTATGGCTATCTGACTCAGCATAGTATCTGGTACGCGGTGAATCTTCTTGGTGGCGCTGGCGTGGCGCATTGGACAAACGCAACGACTGCTGACATTGCCGCGTTCCACTGGAATGGATTGATCACTGCGACGATCATCCACGCTGCAATTTGCACGCTCATCGGGCTGCTCTATGGGGCAATGCTGCCAATGTGGCCACGTCGACCGATCCTTCTTGGTGGAATCATCGCTCCGCTTCTCTGGACAGGCCTCCTTCACTCGATTCTGGGGTTTGTCAATCCAGCATTCAACGCAAGAATCGCATGGGGATGGTTCGCTCTCTCGGAGATTCTCTTTGGTGTCGTAGCCGGCGTAGTCGTGACGCGTTCCGCCAAGATAAGAACTCGTCAGACGCTGCCGTTCATTCTGCGTATGGGAATCGAGGCTAAAGAGTTCGAGGGGTCGAAGGGGGAAGGACAATGAAGTTTATTGCCAAGACAGTGTTGTCCCTTATCCCTTTCACATTGCTCGTCGGCAGTTTGGGATGCAGCAGAAGAGTAGGTCCTCCAGATGATCGGGAGGAATTGATGCGTCCCGAAGAGGTAGCGTCGTTTGATCGCTTGTACAGCCAGAACTGCTCAGCCTGTCATGGCACCAATGGTTCCGGGGGGCCAGCTCTCGATCTGGCTAACCCGAAATATCAAGCTCTGATTGACGACTCTTCAATGAAGCGGTGGATCATCTCTGGAATGCCCGGAACACAGATGCCTGCGTTTGGCGAGTCGGCGGGCGGGCTCCTTACTCCCCAACAGATTGATATTCTCGTTGCGGGCATGCGTGCACGTTGGAACCGCACGGGCAACAATGCGGCTGAGATGCCCCCATATTTTTCGTCCACAGTCGGCAATGTTGACAACGGGCAGGACATCTTCGATACGAGCTGTTCCACCTGCCATAAACAGGGCCGCCAGGGTATCGGTGATCCAAGCTTCTTAGCTCTCGTAAGCGATCAGAGCCTGCGGACAATCGTTATCGCGGGACGTCCAGATCTTGGTCATCCTGATTGGAAACAGGTCCGCCCTAGCCAACCTTTGACCGGCCAGGACGTCAGCGACGTCGTCATGTATCTCCATTCGTTGAGAACCGATACTCCCGGTCAACCCTATCCCGAAACGAGCCCTAAGAGGTGATTTGTGAACGAAGAGAAACTGACGGCTGGACTAGAAGAAGATTTGACGCAGGTTGACCCATTGACCGTCTCGAGGCGATGGCTGTTGCTGAAGATTGGTGCACTCTTCAACGCCCTGGTCGGTGTTGCCGTATCAGTGCCCGTAGTGAAATACCTACTGTCGCCGGTAAAATCCGACGCCGCATATAAATCGTGGGTGTCCGTCGGATCCCTAGAAACCTTTCCAGTCGGCGAAACACGACTTGCGAAGTTCACAAACCCGGTACGCCGCGAATGGGATGGTGAGACTGACCGGGTGGCGTGTTGGGTACGCCGGATTACGGAAAAGGAGTTTCAGGTCTTCGCTATCAACTGCGCTCACCTAGGATGCCCTGTTCGATGGTTCCCTCAGTCGGGCCTCTTCATGTGCCCATGTCATGGCGGCGCCTATTATGCCGACGGCAGCCGCGCCTCAGGGCCGCCTGAGCGGGGTTTGTTCACGTACGACACCAAGATCGTCGATGGAGCGCTTCAGATCAACGCGGGTCAGATGCCTACCCTTTCCAACACCGCGAAGTTGGTGCAGATTAGGAGTGCAAAAGGGGATTCGCCATGCGCAGGATAAAAGATCTCTATACATGGTTCGACAACCGGCTACAACTCGGCGAGCCCATAAAAGAGATGGCGCTTCACCCGGTTCCCAATAAAACTGCCAGTTGGTGGTACGTCTTCGGCAGTGCCGCTTTCGTTCTGCTGATGCTCCAGATTGTCACAGGAATTCTGCTTGCGCTGGTGTACGTTCCCTCCGCCGGACACGCCTGGGAGAGCCTCAACGTTCTGAATCACCAATTGACTTTGGGCTGGTTCCTGCGCGCGATGCATGGCTGGGGATCGAACTTCATGGTCGCCGTCGTGTTGATTCATATGGCTCAGGTCTTCCTCTTCGGAGCCTATAAATTTCCTCGAGAGCTGACCTGGATTCTCGGAGTGTTCTTGCTGTTGCTAACCCTAGGGATGGCGTTCACCGGCCAGGTGCTGCGCTTCGATCAAGATGCCTATTGGGGATTGGGTATCGGAGCATCCATTGCCAGTAGAGTACCCTTCATCGGCGGAACGGCAGTCCACATGATGCTGGGTGGGCCTATTATTGCCGGAGCGACGTTATCCCGGTTCTTTGCTTTCCATGTCTTCGTTATCCCTGGCATGCTCTTAGCCTTCGCGTGCCTCCATGTGTGGATGGTAGTGAAGCTGGGCATCAACGAGTGGCCGATGCCCGGCCGCGTTGTTCGTCGCTCCACCTACATGAAGGAATACCACGATCTAGCGCGGCGAGATGGCCGTCCTTTCGTTCCAGGAGCCGTCTGGAAAGACGCGTTCTTCTCTGCAGCGATCCTAGCGGCCGTTGCCGTTTGCGCGGCAGTGTTAGGGCCCTACGGTCCGGGAGGACAACCGGACCCGACGATCATTCAAACTGCGCCGAAGCCCGACTTCTTTTTCCTTTGGCTTTACTCGGTCTTGTCCTATCTGCCGCCCAGTCTCGAAACTCCATTCCTCTTGATCGCGCCAGTGCTGGGAATCGCCGGCCTCGTAGCCCTTCCGTTTTACGCAGGAGAAGGCGAAAAGAGTTGGCATAAACGCCCGATCGCAATTCTTATGTTGACTACGATTGCTCTCGCGTGGGGTGTATTGACCCATCTCGGAACGTTCACGCCATGGAGTCCGAAGATGAATGCCTGGAGTGGAGGCCCTCCTGTCCCTGCTCGTTATACGCACGATGCGACCCCACTTCAACGACAAGGGGCCGTCCTGTTTCAGTCAAAGCAATGTCGAAACTGCCACTCGATTGCTGGCGTCGGAGGCATGCGAGGTCCCGCTCTCGATTCTGTGGCCACGCGTCTCACGGAGGATCAGCTAATACGGCAGGTGCTGCAGGGAGGCGGGAATATGCCGGCGTACGGCAAGAACTTGAGTCCTTCCGAAACCACGGCTCTTGTTCAATTCCTCGAGACCCTGCATCCCCTCAACCAGCCAGCAGCCACAGATGCATCTCGCCAAGCAGCCATGGTAGATGCCACTCCCAAACCGTGAAGGAGGTTAGTTGGATAGCTCTTGGTTGAGCTTGGTTACCGATTGGGACATACCAGCAGCGGTCACGGGTGGTCTCGTGATCGTGGGCCTCGTTTATGTGCGGGGGTGGCTCGCGATGAAATATAGCCGCCCGACTCAGATACCCGTGTGGCGACTCGTCTGTTTTCTTGTGGGACTAACGGCCGTCTTTGTTGCCGTTTCTTCTTCGCTTGATACCTACAGCGAGACTCTTCTGTTTATGCATATGGCCCAGCACTTCGTCCTAATGTCAGTTGCACCTCCACTTATCGTGCTGGGGTGCCCGGTCGTCCCAATGCTTCGGGGGCTTCCGCGCATCATCGTGCGGCGCCTCGGCGGACCCATCTTTCGGTCATCGATTACGCATTCGCTCCAGAATCTCTTTTCCCGCCTGCCATTTGCGTGGCTCGCGATGAACCTTGCCTACGTCGGTTGGCATATTCCGAAAGCCTACGAGTTCGCGTTGTCTTCGGAAAAGTGGCACAACTTCGAGCACTTCTGCTTTTTCGCGACGAGCCTTATCTTTTGGTGGCCCGTTGTCCAACCCTGGCCGTTCCCGCGTCGTGGTCATTCCTGGGTACTCATTTTTTATTTGCTGACTTCAGATTTCGTAAATACAGGCCTTTCAGCATTTCTATGTTTTTCGGGGCGGTTACTTTACCCGAGCTATGGAATGGTCGAGCGGCCTTTCGGGATTGACGCGTTGAAGGATCAGATCGCCGCAGGTGCATTCATGTGGATCTTTGGTTCTTTAGTATTTCTTGTTCCTGCAATCTATCTGACATCCCGATTCTTGGACAACGGTCGGCTAGTCAGTCCAAAGACGGGACTGGAGAGTGTACGTACGTCAGTACACTAAGATATTCAAATTCATCTGAGAAGCTGTGCCGTTTCGCCATCGGGTTGTCGTCAATGCCTCTAGGCAGCCCTTCGGAATTGGCCAAGTTTTGTGACAGCTGGCGGGGGGAGACAAATCGCTCGCTCTCGTTGTTATGTGTCGATTCACGGTAAGAGCTGTGATGACTCTCTATACAAGAAGCAGCCTGGTGACATTTGGTGCTACGGCGATGATAACTGCCGTGCAGTCGCCCGTTCTTTCAAGATTTTGCGGCTTTTCTGAACTCGTAGAGAGTCCTTGCATCTTTGCCTATATGACGGATTACTATCTCTTCTTTTGAGATCTGCAAATCGGTAAAACCGAGTACCTTCAAGCCCCATGGCCCTCGCTGTCCAGGTGGCGTCGTCCAGTCAACGAGTTCTGCTCCTCCTCCACCTGAGATGACGAAGGAGGTTGGATGCCCCTTGAACTCAAGATGCTGCAGATCATGATCGTGACCGGAGATGTATAGATCGACGTTGTAGCGCCGTAACAAAGAGTCCCACTGCGCGATCAGCTTTGGGTTATCACGATGCTTTCCATTGCTGAAGAGGGGATGATGGGCCGCCACCGCCAAGAAGGGAGTCGTGCGGGGCTTGGCCAGTTCCGATTCGAGCCACGCCTGCTGCTCACCGTGCTGCTGCTTGGTGAGAGCGAAACTCCATGGCCAAATATCATGCCCTTTGCTGCCCGGAATATTCGAGTCTAAGCAGAAGAGCGTCAGGAGAGGGTTCTCCTTCGGCAACCTCACACTATACCAGCGCTGCGGGATCGTCCATCGAGCGCTCCGGCTGCTGTATGCAAGCTCGGCTTCGACTTTGTTTCCGCGAAAAGATTCGTAGTCGTGGTTGCCAAGGACGGCGTATGCAGGGCCAGGAAAATGAGTTGATGGATACATCTGCTCAAACTGCCTGATCCATCGAACAGAATCTACACCGTCGGGCATTTCGCCATAGAAGTTATCGCCAAGCATCAGGAGGGCATCTGGATGGATATTGTTGCCAGAAACCCATTGCTTCATTGCGTCGGCGACGGCGATCTGTTGCCCGAAATCGGTCATCGTGCCCCAATCGCCAAGCATCAGAATGTGGTGCGCCTTTGGATTTGGAGACGAAGAAGAGTCGAGCAGGTCCGCTAAAGCTGGCGGAGAACCAAGCAATGCGAGTGCGGAGAATTTGGCTGTCTGGGCTAGAAAGCGCCTTCGGCTCCACTCCATCTTCCTACCCGTTTCGATCCGATTGTCCATTTCATTTCCTTGCAGCGCCTAGCCGCACATCTCAGCTATCGTGAGGTTCGGCTGACCCCCACAGGCTCCCACCGTTCACCGTTTTTTCTGAACACAACGGTCACCGTTCGATGCGGTTGTCTTGTGTCGGTCAAGGTGCATCCCATAAGGTCGCTCTGACTTGAGGATGCTATGGCTCCAGGTACTGTATTTGACCCACCACCGGCAACCGGCGTTTTGTGGCCCGACTGGTTGTCAAATGAGAACCAGGAATAGCTGTATGTCGACGGGGAAGCCAGCCCGTATTTCTGTCCTAGGTCAGTGAAGTGCAATTTGCCGTCTGCGACTGCGAAGTCTTCAAGGGGTGGTACCTGAGAAAACCATGCTTTTCCAATTAGATCTCTGCGCGCGATGAGAACCTTTGTGATGAAGTCGGCTGCCGCAGAGTTTGTGAATTGGCCTTCTTCCACGATTTCGCGAATGTCTTCGTTGCTGAAGGACATCACTCGTTTAGCTCCCCAATAAGCATCTTCCGGGGTCATTTCGAGAAAGGCAGGATTAGGATAATTGGGCTTCCACGTCAGCGGATCAAAGCCGGTCGTTGTGAAGTTTCCAACTGCGGGCAGGTCGTGAGGATATTTCGCTTTTTCCCAGGTTGTCGGAACAAAACCCAATGTCATTGCGCGGCGCGTCTGTTCCCGGCTCGTTGGCAGCCAGAACTCCTGCCCATGTCGAGGATCCTTAGCGATATCGCTGTCACTACCGAACGAATCTCCAAAGTCTAGGAGATGGTGAACGATTCTTGCGTCTGCATCCTTTCCAACGACCGAATCCAGACTGTTGTCTCCCTTGGCGTCCGTGTGATTAAGCCACGCAAACAGGACCTCGAGTCCGCGAAGATCTCGTCGGCGATCGTGTGGGATGAGATCATTTGGATCGTCACTCCGCTGCGATTCGTATCGAAATGGCCCAATGATGCGGCCCGATACCGAAAGACTCGCCATCACTCGTATTCGGCCATCGGATTCCATTGGCACCGCGTCCAGAATCTTCTCTAACTGAGACCGATTCATCGAATGTTTTTTACCAGAAAGAGATGTGATCGTGGCTTTTTCCGACAAGCGGAAGTCGTTGCGATGAGCAACCAAAATATAGTTCTCCGGTACGTTATAGCCCGCAGCATAGAGAAAGAGAGCGCCCATTACGTCTGCAGACGTTGCCATTTCAGGATTCGTAGCCGGATCCACTTTAATGAAGTACGTAAGTCCACGCGCATCCTTGATGCGAAATCCTGGAGTAACTCCTTCGCTCTTTGCAGCGACGACCGTAAATGGCGGTTGTGGGCCACCATGAACTCGCCCACCTTTCCTCAACTCTTCGACCGTCAGTGAAGGACGATTCGTAAACCAACTTGAGTTGGGAACCTCGCCGAGAGTATTGATGCCCAGACTTGGCGTTGGCGGAGGCGTCTTGTATTTTCCAGAGTGGTACATGAAATCATAGATAGCATTGATACTCTGCACTGCGGCCTTCTGTGCCGACCCAACTTCGGGTACTTTCTTAATCGGGTCATCCGAGTGGTATTGCTGAGCAATGATTGCTGGGCAAGCCGCGCCTACTAAAACGAACGATAGAGCCTTCCGAACGCATTGTTGAAAACGAACCATACTTTGACTCCTTCCGGCGAAAAGCCGACATCGAACCGCATAATCTCTTGCTGTTTGTTCTTGAACCTGACACCGAAACCTCCATCACCACGCAATTCACGAAGTCCGATCAGGCCAGGACGGTCGTAAACATTCCCACCATCACCAAACAGAGCCATCTCGACACTTCCGGCCACAGACCACCTATACTCACCACTGAGCAGCGAAGAACCATTGTCATAATAGCGGTAGCGCTCGTACCCTCGGAGATTGTCCGGGCCTCCAAGGGTAGGCTGCAGATAGAAAGGAACCTGTTGCCCGACTGCGTGGAAAGTGGTTTCGTTACGCGCACGAAACGCTAGGGTTCTCATACCGTTGATAAAGGGGACGTAGTATGTGGCTTGCGATTGCAGTAGATGAAAGGACGAGTTGTTCCCGCTTTGATCCCAAAATTGTGTGTCCTGAGCCTCAAGGATTAGGCCCTTCGGATTGATGAAGCTGGGTTTAGTCAGATCTGCCACGACGGATGCTGTCCCAGTTATGAAGTTCGATTGTTTCTCGAGTCCAGGAGTGTTGACCCCGCTGAACACGGTATCGGTTGATGGTTTGTCCCCATCTCCGGGGCCCACATTTGTGAGGAGGCCGCCGACAGAATAACCAGCTGACATCTTCTGATCCAAAAAATGAACGACGCCACCAAAGTGCGCGCTGGTGAGTTCTTCTCTGAAGTCCGTCTGGTTGTCTTTGTTGGAAAATGAGCCTTCCCCGAAATACGGCATAGAGGCAGCATTCTGGTATGCCCCTGCAGCCGTGAGTTGAAGGTGGCTATCCAATAGCCCGGTGTAATCCAGGGTCGATTGACCTTTGTACCATTTCTTCGTCGAACCTACCACGTAGGTGTCACTGAGCAGATGCTCCTGCAACCAGTCGCGCCGGATGTATCGGGGCCCTAGAGAAAATCCGCCACCGGTGGGTAGTCCGCCCAACTGAAAGGTGAGACCGTTCGGATTAATGAGAGGATCGATAATCTTCTCTTCAAAGCGATCGAACTCCTCCTCCGCATGCGACGGTGCTACAGGCTTCAGCGATTTTTCCTTGGCTTTCTCGGCGTTGATGATCGCGACCGTCGTTGCTCCTAAAGGGCGCGTAGGAGCTTCCTGTGCCACACAGTATGCGCGACTCAGAGTAATCGCGGTGCATACTGTGATGATTCGAAATAAGTGCTTGGTCATAATCGTCCCTTCCCGTTGTGGTCTGCCTTTGGCTATGCGAGAACAGCTCCCTCTCGAGCAAGCTTTTGAAGAGGCAGTTTGTCGTCCTTTTCCGTAAAAGCTTTCATGTAGTCAACTCGGCGCAATAGCCACTCACTACAAATCCAGAGGATCGTTCCGAGACCCGCGACGACGATCAGGGTGAATTTGAAATTCATCCCTGCGTTCTCTGAGAAGAGGAGACGCAGTATGCCGGCGGCCGACATATCGCCGATACGCTCCCCGACAACGTCGACAAGCGGGCGCACCTCAACGCGCAGTTTGTCGGGTAATGCGGCGTAGACGATCTCGATTCCACAGCGAGCTGCGGAATTTCGAAGCGAGTACTCGCCTATCCGGAGAAACTCAAATACTCGAAAAACGGGGTTCACCGCGCTCGCGATTGAGGCAACAGCCAGGACTCCGGGGTAGAGTGTCAGACAACGTTTTGCCCAGGGACCTCCTGTGAGCCGCTTGACGGCAAACTGCGACAACAGCGCGCCGAGACAAAAGAACCCCTGCAACGATCCCAGAAAATGAATCCGCTCCGGCTGGGAGGCATAGTGCTCGGCGACCCGCACTCGAAACACGAGGTCCAGAAGCGTCGAAGTTGTAGCTCCAAGGACGGTGACGATAATGAGCATTCGAACGGCTGCGCTTGACCAGTGCTTACCTGCTTCGTTCAGCTCTTCAAACCTCTTTTTACCGCTCGCCACACAACTGCCGTCTCTATGCAAGAGAAGAAATGCCGAAACACAAACGTCCATCACTGCGAGCATCAGCAGAGAATCTCGAAAATTTCCAGCGGAAGGCAAATGAACCAGCCCAAAGCCTGCAAAAATGCCCGCTGCGGTACCTGAAATAAGAACCGATGGAATCTTGCTGGCGTTCCCGTGATTGCAGTTGCTCGTCCAATCTCCGATCAACACCCAGATCAAGGACAGACCTATGGCCGTTGACGCGGACACCTCGATGTAATAAGCCTTCCGCATCCAAATGTGAGTTTCGTATTGGAAGGCGATGATGGTCTCCGCAGCGGCATTGATTAGGTAGAAAAGCCGAATTACGTGAATGCGTGCACTTGAACGCAAGAACAAAGAGCAAATTAGACTCAAGGTAATAGCGAGCAGCGTGCCCAAGACAGTGAGAGATGGAAGCTCCGACACTGGCAATCGAGAGCCCAGAAGTGAATCCCTGAATGCTCGACTGAAGACGTAGTGCATCATAAGAATCGAGTAGGACAGGACCAGAATAGGGAACGAACTGTCAGCAAGACGAGTTGTCAGACTTTTGATCATGTATAAGCTATCGAGGTGATCTAGTGGAACTCGGGGACCTTCCGTTTATGCTCCTGGTAGAGTTTGAATGCCACGAAGAGCCACAGCAGCGTGATAGCTAATGTCGTTCCCGCGAAGGCCTGCACCCCAAAATGGAGCGACGTGCCGATAAAAATGACCCCGGCTTGCAACACATCGCCCAAGCGAACACAGAACGTCTCAATCGCTGCCTTCGCCTTATACTTCGCTTCTCGAGAGGTCGGAAGCAACAGCGCGGCTCGAACGGTGTTCTGTAACGAATAATTCGTCGAGTTCTCCGCTATTTTGAGGAAGCGGACGACCTGCAGGATTGGATTGGTAAGAATCGTCACAAAGGTCGCAAGTGAAATTATCGGGAGCACGAACATCGACCCACGCACGCCTATTCTCTTGAAGATGCGCGAAACGAGAAAAGTCTGGATGATGAAGCTGACAGTGTTTGTCCACTCGTAATAGGAAGCATAATAAGAGCCGATATAAGCCTTACGTGCCTTCATGAGAGAGGCTGCGGTGCCCACAACATGGTTTGTCTGATCGACAAGCAGCTTCCCGAAGATAAAGTCCCCAGAAAGACTCACAATATTCAGCAAGACTGTGAGGATTGCAATCAGCATGAGGTATCGATCACGCATGAGAAGTTGAAACCCACCCTCGCTGCTGAGAGTTTCCCGCTCTTTCTTCTTCTCGAGTTCTCCCCCGCGCTTCGTGATGATGTAGCCGGCAAGGCGAGTCAATACTGCGCAGACGCATAGCGCAGCAACGGCAACGAGCATAATCTTGTAAGTGCCCAGTGGTTTGATCAGCCTGCCTGCAGCCCAGGCTCCCACGACCGCACCTGCAGAGGCACCGACTCCTAGTAGGGGAAAGAGCCTCTTGCCCTGATCTTGCGAGAAAAGGTCGGTCGCAAAAGCCCAGAGTTGGGCAACCGTAAACACATTGAAGATTCCAACCCAGATATAGTAGGCGACACCGATTTGTGCGCCTGCCTGTCCGACGGCGTAGAAGAGCAGGAGATTTGAAGCGAAGAAAAGTGTTGTCCAGCGTAGCAGACGATTTCGGTTCAAGTGTGTTGCGATCCATCCGTACAGGGGCACGACACCAAGCAGAAGAACTGCTTGGGCGGCCGACGAATATGCCTTGACCTCTGCACCGCCTTCCGCCAATATCAATGACTCTCTAACTGTCTTCAGGAGGTAGTAAGCGCCGAGCAGGGTGAAGAGATTGATTGTGAGAATCAATGCCCCAAGTCCTTCCCCGGGGTGTACATCGCACACAACAGACAGGATGCTTTCTAGCGGATTCTTTCGTGACCCAACGATGACGCCAGTCGATGGCATACTAGTCGCCGCGGATGTAGCGAATGCGACCCTTCTCGACTTTGTATCGAACGCTCTCATGAACCCTCGCTGTTGCTTTGGCCTTAACGCCGCATCTTAACGGGATATCAAGGGCACTCCCATTACATCTTTCTGGTAGTGCGCCACACGCGATGCGATTTCATGAGTTAATTCCTTCACGCACGTGGGGGTAGGATCTACTAGGAACATGTGATTTCACATAAGAAAACGCGACGGTAATATTTGTTCCGAGGGAACTGCGTTTGGGGCGTCAATTGTGCTTCGGCAAGCAATTCTAGATTGCTGCTGAGTTCCCCGATGTTTCGAAAGACCTGAACGATTCAGTACGAGCTGAATAATTTCTTGACTTTCTGGAGTCGCGAGTGAAGAGGATTACATGCACCATCCCAGATTCGCTCTACAGTGCCCTTGAGATGCGTATGGGGACTGACAATGCCAGCTGTGATCATGTAGTGTCCATGGCACTTTCTCAATGCCTGCAGCACCCGCTCCATACGCTGTTTCAGGTCTCGACGTCGGCTGCGCTCGTCGAAGGACTCTATCAAGGAGCTGTGCGAGTTTCAAGACTACTGAAACATGGCGACTTCGGTCTTGGCACGTTCCCTGATCTGGATGGAGAGATGGTTGTACTGGACGGCATATGTTACCGCGCGTCCTCCGATGGGAATGTTTCGACAGTTGATGGAGACCGCTTGATACCTTATGCGGTGGTCACGCAATTCGTTGCAGAGTTCGCAAAGACGTCATTACGATTTGGCAACTACTCCGAGCTGGTAAAGGCTTGTGACGCCCTTCGCCCTTCGGAGAATGTGTTCTATGCCTTTCGAGTCGAGGGTAAGTTCTCTTCCGTCAAAACGCGCGTAATGAAAGCCGTCTCGCACGGAATTGGACTTAAGGCCGCGTCATCAGGACAACAGGAGTTCACGTTTGAAGATCAAGTTGGAACGCTAGTAGGTCTTTGGTCCCCCGGATTCGCCGGGTCGTTCAGTGTACCTGGATATCATTTTCACTTTGTGTCCGCAGATCGTAAGTGCGGCGGTCATGTACTCGAATGCCAAGCAATCGACGTAATGGTAGCGGGGTGTGCCATGAACGAGATGCACGTGTCTTTACCGGAGACCGCGGAATTCTTGAAAGCCGATCTTAGCCGCGATCCGACTGCGGATCTCATGAGCGCGGAACGGAATGCGACGTCGTAGCAGGCTTCGGCAAGGAGAGGAATTCTATGAGTTCAAATAGCTTCAAGACAGGGGCACAGATTGTTGTGGAGTCTCTTGAGCGGCACGGTGTGACCCATGTCTTTGGCATCCCGGGCGCGAAGATCGACAAAGTCTTCGATACCTTGAGATCTTCATCGATTGAAACTGTGGTGTGCCGACACGAGCAGAATGCAGCCTTTATCGCTGGGGGAATTGGCCGGCTGACCGGCCGGGCCGGCGTGGCCATCGCCACCTCGGGGCCAGGAGTCAGTAATCTTACAACTGGGCTTGCGACTGCGAACAGCGAGGGAGACCCGATAGTAGCTCTCGGTGGATCGGTGGCAACCTCGCAAAGCCTCAAGCGGATACATCAGACATTGCAGGCGGTTTCGCTCCTTAAGCCTGTAACGAAATACTGTGCTGACGTAGCATCACCCGAGTCCATTGGCGAAGTCATGACCAACGCCTTCCGCGCTGCGGAATCCGACCGCCCTGGGGCGGCATTTGTGAATCTACCGAAGGACATTATGGAGGGAGAGGCGCAGTGCGAGGCTTTCGATGTTTCTGCGATCTCCAGATTCGGGCCAGCCGATTGTCAGTCATTGATCGAGGCAGCCAAGTTCATCAATGAGGCTGAGCGACCGATTCTCTTACTGGGGCTGCTTGCGAGCAGGCCTGAGAATGCAGAAGCCATTCGGGCGTTCCTTCGCAAAACCGGGCTTCCTGTTGTTGGTACATTCCAGGCTGCCGGGGCGGTCACAGCGGATCTACTTAGGAGCTTCGCCGGACGAGTCGGGCAGTTAGATAACACTCCTGGAGATGAACTGCTTTCGACGGCGGACGTCATCGTCACCGTAGGCTACGACCCTGTCGAGTATGATCCATCAATCTGGAACCATGCGCGATCTGCGAAGTTGGTACACATCGATTCCACCAGAGCTGACATCGATAACTTCTACACTCCCTCCGTGGAGGTCCTTGGAGACGTCGCCGCCAGTCTTAATTGTCTTTCTGAGCTCGTAGGATCGCGCTCTCTGGCCCCCGACATCGAACGTTTCTTATCGACACTGGCATCAGAAAGAGCGCAAAGACTAGAAGGCGCTGGACGGTATACTGACAACCCAATTCATCCACTCAGGATCGTCACTGAGCTACAGAAATGGCTTACTGACGACGTGACTTTATGTGTCGATATGGGGTCGTTCCATCTGTGGATTGCCCATTTTCTCTTTAGCTTCCGAGCGCGCCAAGTCTTAATCAGCAACGGTCAACAGACACTTGGTGTAGCGCTTCCCTGGGGAATCGCATCCTGCATCGTCCGACCGAACGAGAAGACACTCTCCATCTCAGGTGACGGCGGATTTCTTTTCTCTTCGATGGAACTCGAGACTGCGGTGCGACTGAAGCTAAATTTGGTTCACATGATTTGGATCGACGGCACCTACGACATGGTAGCTGTCCAGGAGCAGCTGAAGTATAAACAGACGTCTGGAGTTGACTTTGGTCCTATCGACGTCGTCAAGTACGCTGAAGCTTTCGGGGCCGTCGGGTTCATGATCAACGCAGCGGACCAAATTGGTGCGACGCTGAAGAAGGCATTCGAAATCTCAGGTCCTGTGCTAATTGGAATCCGAGTGGATTATCGTGACAACCATAAGCTCTTTGAGAAGGCACACGAGCACCTACTCAATTAGAACAAACGTGCGACCGGGCTACTGAATTCGATTGCATGAGGCAGCCGTTAAATTCGAATAGGAGCTTCCGACCAGTGTTCTCTCTTTTGAGAGATTGGCGTACCCTAAGGAGCGACGACCTCAGGACCATTCGCAGGCAACCGCAGTTCACTATAGATTCGGAGATGTGAGCGAGAGGATAGCCATCACTCTCGTGCTAGAGCAAGTCGATGCTCCTAATACTGCGTTACCGGCAACAATGGTTCGTAAGGCCACCCAGTACATCGAACAAACGTGGTTATGTTGACATAAAGATGTTATAGAGGAATCGAAGAGCGGACAGTAAAGTTGAGGCAGGGATGATGAGCGTTGTGACACAACGGACTATAAGCCAAGGCGGATCTGAAGGGCAAGAAAGCCAGAACGATATTGTGATCGACAAGCCTAAGGTGTTGGCCCTTATCCGACCTCTAGACATGGAGGCGATGAGCGAACTCGTCACGCTCCGTCCAGAGGTTGACATCTGCGGGACCTCACAAGACTTTATTAAGAAGCATACCGCTTCACAGTACCAAGTGGCTATCCTTCCTGTGGGGATGTTATCCGAAACTGACCGGATGTTGCTGCGAAGTTATCTCACCTCTATAGAGTTGCACCCATCTGTTCTTCTTTACTCTTCAGAAGCATATTCTTCTCACGGGTCGGGATGGCTTGAAGGAGACGATATCAGCATCGTCATGAGACCATTCACAGAGAGACGGCTCCGAGAGGCGATCGCCTATGGCGTACAAGAGTTTGTTGAGCGTTCGAATCGTCGCAGATGCTAATTCCACATGCCCAAGCCCTGCATAAGCTTCGTTTGTGGATGGAATGCTAACCCCGCCTCTGCGTTTCTACCCGCGATTGATCTAGTCATCGCCCCACACTAAGCGCTTAACGATGGGTTGTTTTGCCTGTAAGCAGGCATCCCTATGCAGAGCCATCTGGTTGTTCTATACGTGATTGGCAATTTCAAATCTCTCTCTGGTGTTTGGAGATTGTAATTGTCGCACCAACTGAGCGTTGCAGTTCTTCGATAGCTTGCCCTCGCCTTAGCGACTGGCGACTCGACATCGATACACCTGCCAAAGGTTAGGCGCTGTTGTAGATCAACGAGAACTTTGTAGGTGCCTAACTCTCCATTTGCTATGTCCAATCATCTGGTATCGAAGGTTACCGACCGCGCCCCTGGTGCTAAACGATGTCGCTAGTACAGCGTTTACTATGAATATGTAATATGTTCGAGCCAGTTCGTAAGGTACGATGACTCATCTATTGCTGCAACCAGCCGAATAGATTCCATAGCTATGGCGTGTCTGCGGCTTCCGCAGTCATTCATTACGAGAAACCTAGCTGAGTCAAGTGGTCCTTCAGGCAAACATTTACGGAAGACGCTTTTCAGAACCATTGCAATCATTATGCGAGTGGGGCACAGCGTTGGGCGATGGCCATTGGTCTCAACTAAACACTTTTGATGATATAAACCTGTCTCGCACTTCACTTCATTCATATAGGTGACCGATGATCCAGCGATAAAATGGTCGAATTTATATCTACCACTTGATCGATCAATACGCTCGTGGAGCGGATTTGTGTGATCTGCCGAAGCATTTCGGATACTGTCGCGCTCCTCTGTTAGATCGAGAAGCGCGATTTGCGTTGCCACCATTGATAGTAGTCGTTGCGGACTGCCCATGTTCTTCGCCGTCAGGAGCAAAATATCTGCGGTGACCGGCACGGCTCGTAACCATGTACCTGTGGAGCGGTCATATGTTGCGATATTTCGCACCGATGAATCTATTCACGATCACTAGTAGTAAAGCTCGGTATCTACTTTCGATTGTCTCCGTTGGTGCCGCGTTTCTGATTATGACTGCATTCGCGCACATTTCTGTGCGCAATCCTGTCGTTCTCGTCTATCTTATCGCCATAGCAATTAGCTTCTGGTATGGGCGAGAAGGGCCGGGTGTTCTTGCATTCTCTCTTTCTAGCATGTTTCTTTTAGGGAACTTTTTGTTTGCCGAGCGCGATTGGACTCATCTCCTGCTTTATGACGGACCAATCATATGCCTTTATTTCGCTATTGCTCGATGGATTCAGGTGTTTGCCACCTCGCGCCACCATCTCGAATGTGTTTTGAGGCAAAATGGCCACGAGCTTGAGAGAGCTGTGCAACTTCGAACATGTGAACTCACACGGATAAACATTGAGCACAAAACGATTCTGGATGCCGCTCCTTTTGGAATAGTGCTGATGGGGATAGGGCGTATCGTAGAGCGTTGCAATCCGGAATATGAAAAAATGGTCGGCTATTCCCAAGACGAGCTGGTAGGTTTGCCGGCTCCTCTGCCGGAGGAACAAAGAGAAGCGTGGAGTGTACAAGAGGCAGCCCTTCGATTAGGTCAACATGTAGTCGAACACAACGCCATCCGCAAGCGGCGCGATGATTCACGATTTTCCGCCACTATCTGGATGACACCTTTACAGGATTATCTGGGGCAATATCGTGGATTGGTTGGATATATTCTCGACAATACTGAACGGAATGCTCGGGAAGCCGAACGTCAGATGCTCACCGCTCTTATAGAACATAACCCGGACCTAATCGCGGTGACTGATGAGAATGGAATATTGACGTTCATCAATACGTCTGGTCGACGCATGTTGAATTTCCGGCCTGAGGACGATTTGAGGGGCATTTCTCTTCCAGAAAGACTCAGTCCCGAATCAGGGCTTCGAGGGCGGTCTATTTGGTTGGAGTGCCAGGAGGGGCACTCTCATCTGGAGACGGTTTATAAGAACCACGTTACCAACAAGGTAATTGAGCTTACCTGTAGCTCCTTTACCATTCCCTCGTTTCAACCAGGGGTTTCCACACTCAGCGCATTTGTTGCGCAGGATATTTCGGAACGTAAGAGAGCCGAAATAAGGCTGAAGGAGTCTCTCGAAGAGAATCAAAAGCTTCTCGAAGAGAATCGAGATCTACAGGAAAAGCTGCGGCACGAGAATATTGCTCTGCAGGAGCGGAATCTAGCCTTGCAATGTGAAATCGCAGACATTCAACGTGCCAAGTTTGAGACAATTATCGGTGAATCCCTCGCGCTCCGTCGAACCCTCAGCAAGGTCGAGCAGGTTGCAACTACTGACGTTACCATACTGATCACAGGCGAGACTGGCACGGGTAAAGAGCTGATTGCTCAAGCTATTCACAAAACTTCGAAACGAGCGGATATGCCATTTCGAGCGATCAATTGTGCGGCCTTTCCATCGACTCTGATGGCTTCGGAACTGTTCGGGCACGAACGCGGAGCCTTCACCGGCGCGGACAGGCAACGCCTTGGCCAATTCGAACTGGCATCCGGAGGCACGCTCTTTCTCGACGAGATAGGCGAACTTCCTATGGAAACACAGGCTATGTTGCTTCGCGTGCTAGAGGAACGGAACTTTGAACGCCTTGGCGGGACGAAGCTGATTCGGGCCGATGTGAGGATAATCGTTGCCACCAATCGAGACCTACAGAATGCCATACAGGAGGGAGAGTTTCGACAGGATCTCTATTTCCGTCTCAATGGTTTTAGGATTGAAGTACCACCATTGCGAGAGCGGAAAGAGGACATCCCACTCCTCGTGAAGCACTTCGTCTTTGCCTCCTCCGAGCGCCACGAAAAGAACATCGAACATATTGAAAAGCGAGCAATGGAGATGTTGCTTGCCTATAGCTGGCCTGGAAACATCAGAGAATTGAGGAATGTCATTGACACTTCAGTTATCATCTCTCCGGGCAACACTCTCGGTATCGATGAGGACCTTCTTCTTGGAGTGAAGGGCGCGATTAGTACGACGGCCGGCCCTTTGAAGGAGAGACTGGAACTTTACGAGAAAACGCAGATCGAGCATGCTCTAATGCAAACACATGGTCGAGTCTCTGGAACTAGCGGCGCCGCAGCTCTCCTTGGTATGCCACCTTCAACCTTGTCAACGAGACTGCAGGTTCTGAAGATTGATCCTTTGAAATTCAGGATGCAGATTTGAATAGGTTGCGGAGCTCAGTAGGCAGAACCCCGCGGCCGGTCGATTATGCTCAGTCGAGTTTCTTGATGCTGTTCTTGGCTGGCGCAGCAACAGACAACCTCAGCCGATTCGCCAAGAGTTGAATCTCCACTGTGCCTTGTGGCAACAGCATGTCGAAGCTCTTCGCAGGGAGGAATTCCGGAAAATCATCTCCTCCCGCAGCGGCCCTTATCTTGTCGTATCGCTCGGAACGCTCTTCGACTGCCGCGGTTGAAGGGAGTGCTTCGTAGCCGCGAGGATACACAATTTTATTGATCGTCTGAGCTCCCGCCAGACCAGGCTCTCCGTTTGACATCAAGTAGATTCCGTCATCCTTAACGAGCATCAGACCTGGACCGGGGTTTGGTGTCAGACCGTAGGGTGAGGTATGTTCGGGTGCAGCTTTTGCATGGGCAAGAAGTTCGAGGACAGCCGCGCCGTCAAATACAAGTTTGCGTTGAAAGCTCATTGCCGTGATTCTCCTGATGAAGATTTGCTTGCATGAGCGGGACAGCGCCTTAAATTCATAATTTCTTTCATTTCGTGCCCCGCTTCATGACGCTCTCGTTCCGCCATGGCTGAGAGGGTTCGGTCAAGGCCGCATCGCGCCGCACGGCGGTCGAGCGCAAGCGAAGAGCCTTGACGGGTGCTTCTCGGCAATGGGGACGTAACCCAGAAGCGGGGTAAGAAATGATGGGAGAAATATCCGCAGAACCTGCTCTGACGAGCGAGAAGCGAAAGAGGACTGTGGGGCCCAACTTCATTGGTCTGCTACTTTCCACCCCTTGTCGGTGAGCTGCAAACCGATTGTCTCAGCCGTTCTCGAGATGCCCGTGACTGCAGTTCGAATGTCCCCGAACTCGTTCTGCACATCGGGACGACGAGCCCACGGCGCGAGGTCTGCAATCTTGTAAGTATAGGTGACTTGCATCGATATATCTGGATGGGGACTTGGTGAATCTGAGAGTTCGCTGAGCGAATCTACGGATTTCGTGCCATAGCAGAAGCCAGCAGACTCAGTAAGCACCGCTCGTACCTGGCGCAGATAGGGTTTGCCTGCAGAAGCCGGCTCATATCGACGGACGTCTTGCTCTGTGACACCGCCGAGCGGATTTTGCGTTCTGTTGACCGTCTCCAATGACTGAACCAAGCCAGCTTTCTCCAGAGTTGTCATCTGGAGAGCCACTCCCTCGTTGCGGCTTAGCTGAGCCTTGGTCACGTTCACAGGGAACGGTTGGCCAAGCCATGTGCAGGACGGCCCATGAGAGGCGAGGTATTGATCGATGACGGACTTGATTTCTGCGTCGTTTGGTTTGCTTAGATTCTTGCAGCCACTCAATAGTAAAAGCGGGCCGATGACGATGTAGAGAGAATTTCGCATTCTGTTCCTCCTGGTTGAATCCAACGAACAGGACGATCTATGCCGACAAGGCACTCAATTGATCTCGATCTTTAGTGCAATCAGTCGAGCCATCAGGTCGTCGACGAGGTCCTTAAGGTCTCCATACCTTTGGTCACGTCTCATAAACAAGAGGGTCTCGATTCCCAGATATCGATCTGTAAGGGGGCGAAAGACTGTGCCTGCGTGGCTGATGTGCGACGCTGATCGTGGCAACAGCGCAAGTCCGAAGCCATGTGCCACGAATTCGAGCGCGTGGGCTTCGCTTTTCACTTCTTTAAAGAGGGGTTGGATGCCAAGGCTCCCGATGTACTTCATGACCCTTCCATAGAAGCGCGGCTGAAGGGAGCGAGGCATCCAGAACACCATCTCCCGGTCAAGATCGAGAGCAGTCAGGCCTGGCTTCTGTGTGAGTCGATGATTTCTCGGAAGGCAGACAGAGAAAGCCTCGCGTCCCACGCGCTGCACCCACAGATCTTCGTCTGAGATGGGGCCGACCCCCAGCGCGGCATGTAGTTTTCCTCGAAGAACGCGCTCGACCAACTCAAACGTGTTCGCGGTTTCAAGGACTATGCCAGCCGGTAGATCGCCCGCTGGGTGGTTGGGACGCAGACCGTTGAGAAGCGGAAGGAACGCACTGTGGGTATAGGGGGAATACCCTACCGCGATGGCGGCGCGTGCCCTGAATAGCGTTGGCATCGTAGTTCTTCAGCTTTTTTCGGCGGGTGTTGATCCAAACCACGTGTTGACGAAGGATGAAGCTGTCGATGCAACCCGAGGGTTTGAATCTGCGATCGACTCCTTGGATTCGGCTGGAATCATCAATCCAGAGAAAGTTGGCATTGCCGGATTCAGTCGAACTTGTTGGTATGTAGAAAATGCACTTGTCACAATGCCTCATCGATTTGCCGCAGCGACGGTTGCCGATGGGGTGAGTTATAGCCTGATGCAATATCTCATCTTCGGTCCAAGCAATACGTTGCTGGAACGGGAATACCGGGAACTCATCGGCGCACCGCCTATCGGAGATGGAATTCGGCAGTGGATCCAATCTGGCCCTGAGTTCCACACGGATATCCGATGGCTTCGAGAGAGGAGATCGCATCGTATTCCATCGTCATAGCTCCAGGATGTCCCCGAGGGGAAAGTGTTCGTCCTCGATCTTCGAGGTGATGGTGGAGTGGTCTGGGCGTAGACCGGCACAGCAGCGAGGAAGATCAGCGAGGGAATGGCCCACCTCCGGCATTGCGAACGCAATCGCCGGAAGTGAAGCCGTTTGGTGGGAAGGCTGGGTTGCATGTCTGCTCCTTTCGTTTGCATCTCCGGCGAGTGAGCACTCTCCGTTGCAACGTCTGGAGCGACAGTAGGCGAGAAATAGGGGGGCGATTATTACCTTTTGCGACGGATTATTCCGTCCGGAGCAATAATCCAGAGACACACTTTGCGGACGAGAAGACACAGCGACTCGCGGAGGAATCCCGTTCGAGATCTTCCGGGA
>Ga0157290_10000025_pt1 | contig 70948 bp, 52 predicted proteins | sample NitcycUS149409B1_FD_108389 | JGI IMG/M metagenome (GOLD analysis project Ga0157290, IMG submission 108389) | Soil microbial communities from Arlington Agricultural Research Station in Wisconsin, USA - Nitrogen cycling UWRJ-S149-409B-1 | ecosystem: Environmental > Terrestrial > Soil >...
ATACGATGCGTCGCGAAAGTAAAGATGCTCGCGCTTGTCATAGAGCAGGTCTGAAGTCTTCTGCCACTGCTCGTCAAGATACGCAATGTATCGTCTGTCTCCGGTGGCTTCATACATTCGTGCCCACATCGGAGGAGCCATGAAGAGAGCATCGCACCACCACCACGGCAAACGGTCGTCGCCCGGCTTCAAAGTTTTCATTGCGATCAACGGCTCAATCTCTTCCTTCGTCGGCTCGATCATCGCCGGGTCATGCTCTTTCAGAAAGAGCTCCGCATAGGTCTGCGCCACACTCTGATCGTCCGCATTCGGGAGGTGATTGCGTAACTTCCAGTCGAAGTGCTTTCCCATCTCCCTCATTGCGTCACGATACTTTTCGTCTCCGGTCGCATCGGAGGCGGCGATGAATCCGCTGTACAAAACGCTCCACGTCCAGATCCGATCGAAGTATTGCTGCGACCGTGCAAGTTCCCAATCGGCGACCTTGCGTATCGCCTTGTCAATATCCGCAGGTTCCAGAGCTGCGGATAGGTCCGTCGCCATCGGCCCACCGTCCGCAGGCGAGTCGCCGAAGTGACGTGAGTTGTCCTTGCTCACAATCGCCTGCTGTGCAGGTGTGGGCTGAGGGAATGTCTGTTGTGCGTGCAAAGTCCCACCCAACACAACACATAGTCCAACCCCGAAATAGATCTTCGTCTTCATCACACCCTCAACCTTCTACTGCGGAAGCCCTGTTACGTTGACATCGTCCGTGAGTTTTACGACACTGCCATCCGCAATGATCATCGAGACATCGGAAAACTTCCAATCATGTGCATTTGAGATGTGTCCTGCGGTTTGCGCAGCGATCTGCAGATGATCCAACACGAAGCGATCCAGGGGCACCTGGGGATAGGCGCTCACTTCAAACGCGGTCTTCGCTCCTGACGCCTTGATATTCCAGATATGGACATCCTGGAAATGCGCTATTCCTTTCTCCGTAGGCACTTCTGTGGAAAGCACTTTCCAGTACGAGGGATAGTCTTTGATCGCTTCGGGAATATGCGCGTAACTGTAGCTTGGGTTCCAGTTCATGTTTACGCGCAGTACGACCGGCACACCGTTCATAGTAATGTCATGAAAGCGCAGGTTCTCGCCCCATCCACCACGGGTTCGTGCAGATTTGAAAAGAATTCCTACGGGTACCTGCTTCATGACCATCAAGCCATAGGCTTCAATGTTACGGAACCCACCCGAGGTCTCGCTGCCGATCGTCACACCTGCTGCACCATCGCGAATGATGGAGTCGCGCAGTACCACATCTTCAGTTGGACGATTCACACGCAGGCCATCCGAGTCACGTCCGGCCTTGAGGCAGAGCGCATCGTCGTTCACGGCGATGTCGGCGTGCTGCACCAGGACCTTCTTCGAGGAATCGATATCGATGCCGTCCGTACTCGGACCTCGCCCTCCTTCGTTATTCCGAATCGTCAGACCATCCAGGGTTACGTCATGCGAGTAGCAGATATGCACCGTCCAGAATCCTGAACGGCGCAGCATGAGGCCGCTCAGCTTCACCTGTGAAGAGTTGAACACCTGGATCAAACGCGGGCGTTTTGAATCATAGTCCGCGGCCCAACGGATTCCGCGCGTGTCGTAATCCTTGCGCAACGACCAGTAACCATCCCAGAAGATCTTGCCGTCACCGTCAATTGTTCCTTCGCCGGTGATCTCGGCGTTCTTCTGCTCATAGATATTCACCAGCGCGGCAGGCCAGGTCATTTCAATGCCGGCGACTCGCGTGGGCATTAGTGGATAGTCGGAGATCTTCTGTGATCCCAGAATCGTTACTCCCTTATCTACTCGAAGGGTTACGCCGCTTTTAACGAAGATGGATCCGCTCAGATAGGTTCCTGCACGAAAGATGACCGTACCGCCTGACTTAGCAGCAGCGGCATCAATGGCTCGCTGAATCGCAGAAGTATCCAAAGTAGTACCGTCGCCCTTCGCTCCGAAGTTAGTTACATTGAAAAGTTTTCCAGCGTCCGCAAAGGCCTGGGTATAACTTGCAGCCACCAACATTGCTACAAATAAGGATCGGATGACCACACGAATAGATTTCACTTGACCTTCTCTCCCATCAGACGCACCGGCCCAAGCATGCCCGAGGGTAGCGGCTGCAAGTTATCCATATTCTGCGGAACGAAGCGTTCCCCATAGCGCGCGTTCAGCAAACGATAATTCGGCAGCTTGCTTCCGGCCAACGTGTTGATGGCCGTGTTCGCGACGTGTACTTCAAACGTGTTGCTCCCAGCATGCAAGAGCGGAGTTACATCCAGGACATACGGAGGATGCCATACCGATCCTGCGCGTTTGCCATTCACAAAGACCATGGCAGCCTCGCGCACAGGACTTTCCAGAAGGGCGCGCATACCACTTGCAATCTGTGGGTCGGCAATAACTGGTGTTCCTTCACCGAAGTCCAGAAGGAGATTGGTTGCCTTTAGCTGCCTGGTATCGATCTGCAGTGCTCGGCTGTAAACAGCTTCGCCAGAGTAGTAGCGAGTCCCTTCCGCATCCGTCCACGAGTGCAATGTGTCCATGGACTCGGTGTGTTCGCTTCCCTCGAATCTTACCTGCCAGCCGTGACCAAGATCAGCAACCTGTATCCTGGCTTCCCCCTTTGTTAGCGGGAGCGATCGCGGTGGGCCATCACGAAACACCAGAACGCGCGACTCGTACGGTGCCAGATCCAGACTCACAGATCTCGCCGAAACGGGCGTCATGGATCCTGTGAACGGATCCCACCACGCCGCTGTGCCTCGTGTCACGCGAAAGCTTGCCGCGGTATGGACGGGATGATTGCTTGTATTCGCTAGAAAATAGACATCTGCATCTTCCAGCTTGCGGTGTACAAAGCCCACATCCTCTGGATCTGACGCAACATGTACGTCCGGCTTCAGTGCCTTCTGTAAGGCCACTCCCAGCTGCGCATCTTCTGCGACGAACTCAACCCCTGCATGAAACGCGAGCAGAGATTCCATGGCCGCCCTCACCTCAACTGAAATCTGTTCTGCATGAAGAAAGCCCGGGGCTTCGGAGGGCTTCGATCCCACCACAATCACCTTGCCGCCCTTCTTTGTGTAGTCTCCGATCCTCTTCAGCGTGTCGGGTGACAGCCTTGTGACGTGCGGCAGAACAAGTGCTGGATATGGCAGACCCACACGATCGATCGACTCCGCATCCACATAGTCCAGGTTGAAACCAGCGTCGAGAATCTGCGATGTCAGCGAGGGAGTAATATATCTCTTCATCTCGGCGGAGAGGGATGCGTGGCCAGGTTTGAATTCGGCATAGGCGTCGTCATTCGGAAGCAGAACGGCAATATCGTTAGCTGGCTTGCCCTGCCGCAACAAATAGCTTACCCGCTGCATGTACTTCGAAACATCCGGCATCACACTCCACCAAGGATTGTGATCGTTGAAGACCGCTGCCGCGTAGAAGGCCCAACCTGGCTCAGGCGTTCCCGGCGGCGTATAAGGCCAGCCATGCCCAACGAACTGGTTTACGCCTTCCAGAAACATCCTGTCCGCTTCGGCCTTCATGTCTAGTGGCGTCGCCCGGAACGCGGGGGAATGCAACCACGTCCAGGTCTCCGCCGACGTGATCGGCCTTCCATAGAGATGGCTCGCCGAAGTCGCTAGACGGGTAAACGAAAAACTCCTCCACTGCGGGCCCTCCCCTTCAGGAAGCGCGACGAGTCGGTTGCTCGAAAGCGAGACCGGCGGATCTCCGTAGGTCTGCGAGCGAAACTGTGTGTGATGCGCGATCGCCCAATCATTCACTGGTGTCAGATAACGCTCGTTCACCAGTTCCGTCATGGTTAGACCCCAGTCGTGACGCACAGCTCCAGTTTCCACACCATCTCCGCCGAAGAGTTGAGGTAGATGTGGCGTCAGATCATATCCCCGTCGCTTCTGAAACTCCGACAAGAAATCGTCGGTCCAATCTGTGTTGTATACCTCGAGGCTGTCACTGAAGACGGAGTACGGCGGTGTATCTCCAAAAGCCTTCAACAGCGGCTCCGCAACGATGCGCAGGTGATTCTGGACGGCAGTGCTGCTGAGGTGGTCCAGCACGAAACCCTCGGCGTTGACGGCCGCGCGCTTTACCTGCTGTCCTGTTCGGCTTGCAACGAAACACAGAACAACGCGCCCCTGCTGCGACGGAGGAAGCTCCGCCCACCCACTCACCGCGTGTACTTCGATCTGCTTTAGCGATGTAGTGTCATAGGTCTTCGAAGATCCATCGCCGACGAACGCTGCCAGCATCGCTTCTCCGTTACCGATGCGTGGCAGCGCAAAGTTCCTCGCCCCGCCGGGCACATCGATGGGCACCATGCGTAAGCGAGAAGCGGCTTCGCTTACAGGAACATGAGGCCCGCCGTAGGGCCATCCGCTCGCAAGCGTCATATCCACGCGCATATAGTTTTCACGTGCTTTTTGCGCGGCGAAACTTACCGCATCCAGAAATTCGTTTGAAAGATAGGGGAGATTACGGAAGTCTTTCTTAGGGTCATCCAGTTCCAATGGATAAACGGGCTGGATCTCAAATCCGCCAAAGCCGCCCGCTTTCATTGCCAGGATCTCGCGCTCTAACTCTGGCTTTGTCACCGCTGGTCCGAACCACCACCAACGCATCAGAACGCGTGCATCGTCCGGCGGAGTAGCAAACTTTGCCGCTACCTCTTCAATCTTTTGCGAGACCGTCGGCTGCTGAGCCAACATGCTCCACGCAGGCAGGACCAGAGCTATGGCCAGTACAGAAGACTTGCAGATCGATCTCATCTTTATCATTGTTCTCTCAAATCCATCACTTACTCTGCGCTTGCGGTCTTCTTCGCTTCACTGGTATGTGCGTCCAGGATGGGTCTTGTCAGCCCCGCCAGCCTCTGCGTCTGCGTCGTGGCATCGAAGAGATCGAAGACGACTACATTATTCCTGCCCCGCTTCAGCCATGGGCCAGGAACAAAGAGTGTCTCTTGAGGACCTACATTCCAGAAACGTCCCAGGGCATGTCCGTTGATCCAGATTGCTCCCTTGCCCAACGTTCGCACGTCGAGAAAAGTATCTCCGAGTTTCGTAAGTTTGAAGCTTCCGTAAGAGAAGTGTGGGCCACTTCCCTGGCTCCCGTTCGATGAACGCTTCATCTTTCCCACGTCGAGCATAGGCAAAGAGTAGTTCTCCCAGCCTGTCAGCGGCGTGCCTGCGAGCGTTACGCCATGCGTGATTCCCTTGGTCTCGCCGCGCATCATCTTGGTGGAATTGATTCTCCCCGAGTTCTCTACCAGAACGTCGAGTCGAGCGGGCTTCTCTGTCGATAGAGTGACGCGATCCTGTTTGAGTCGCCGGTCGATAGAGCCCACTAACTTGCCGTCGACATAGACGAGTGCGTAGTCATGCACAGCATCCAGCACAAGTTCGCCTTTCACCGGCCCGCTTAATTGTTTGCGATAGAGTACATAACCATAGGACTGATCCATTTCTTCCATCGTTAGAGGCTTTTCTGATTTCGCTGCAGTGGGAAGATGATCCCAAAGTGAACTCGACTTCCCCACCGGAAACTCCGGCACGGCGATTACCTCCGGCACCGCAGGCATCGGCGGTAGAGGCGTTTTCGAATACTTCGCCAACAGATCACGGTAGGCATAGAACTTCGGTGTGGGATGGCCTGCCTCGTCGAGAGGCGCATCGTAGTCGTAACTTGTCACGTCCGGAAGATACTCTCCGCCCGTCCAACTCGCTCCGCTCATAAAGCCGAAGCTCGTTCCTCCATGAAACATATAAATATTGATTGATGATTTGTGGTCGAGCGTATAGGCGATGTCTTTCAGTTGCGGCGGAATCGGACGCGTTTCATGCGGATGCCCCCAATGATCGAACCAGCCTGGCCAATACTCCGATGCGAAGAGCGGCTGGCCTGGCCTCAATTTTGCCAGCGCCGTCAGGCCGCGCTCTGCGTTCCCCACACCAAAGTTCACGCCAGATGGCAGTCCTTCCAACGATCCGTTGACCAAAGCCTTCGAAGGGTCGACGGTATACAGGAACGAGTCCTTAAAGCCCGCGTTCTGGAAGATCTCCAGCATATGAGCTAGGTATTTCTTGTCGCCGCCGAAATCTCCGTATTCGTTCTCCACCTGCACGGCAACAATGGGCCCGCCGTTTGCAATCAGCAGAGGCGCGGTCTCCTGTGCCAAGCGTTTGATCCAGCGCTCCACGGGAGTCATGTAGACAGGATCATTTGATCGTAGTGCTGCGCCCATCTTCGGGTCTTTCATCAGCCATGATGGATAGCCGCCAAACTCCCACTCCGCACAGGCGTACGGACCCGCCCGCAAGATGACGTTTAGACCTTCTTCCTGCGCCATCTTCACGAACGCTGCAAGATCGTAATTTCCACTGAAGTTAAACACGCCGGGCTTCGGCTCATGAACATTCCAGAAGACGTATGTCGCAACGGTGTTGAGCCCCATTGCCTTCGCCATCTTCAGACGCGCTCTCCAATACTCCCGGGGAATACGGGCGTAGTGCATCTCTCCCGAAAGAAGCTGAACAGGCTCTCCGTTTAGTTCGAAATGATCGCCAGCGACGCGGAAGGTCCGCTGGGCAGCCTTTACCGTAGAGCTTTCGTTATGCGCAGCAGAACTCAAAGCCGTCGCTAATAACACCGCAATGAATGCAAGACTCAAATAAGGTTTTTTCATGCGTCGTTGATTTATGAATACTCGTGACATCCCACCACATCCTCCAACCGCTCAAGAAAAAGGGGTACCGAAGAGATCAGGCTTCGGTACCCGTTGAGATCGCGAATCTAAAATGTGATGTGCGCAGCCAACTGCCAGTCACGGTTACCGCTTGCCGTTGTGGCCCGGCCAAATGCTGCGTTGGGGCCGCTGTTCGTCGCCGCAAACGACCCGTAATTCGAGGCGGTCGTGCTTGCAGCAGCCAACGTCGTCCCGATGCCTCCAAACGTGTGCTTATTGGTGACATTCAGACAGTTCGCCTCGAAGAGCATCTTGAAGCGCTCGCGCGTCAAGGGGAACTCACGCTTGATACCCATGTCCAGGTTGTAATAACTAGGATTTTGCAGATCAAATGCACGTGTGCGAGGCGCATTTCCAATCATGGCAATGCATGTAGTGCAGGTCTTGTTATTGCCATATACAGGTGGAGCCACAAAGGCCGTCGGGTCGATCTTCTGTTGGGCTCCAACACTGCTTCCAGTTGCGCCCACGTCCCAACTTCCATTGATGCGTGCCGAGTTCGTGCCTACGCCAGCATAGTTAGGATTGATGTCCGGCATGCAGGTTCCGGCAACTGAGTAACAACTGGCGGAGGTTACCGCCAAGGGCGTTCCTGATGCATAACGGAAGATCCCTGACAAAAGCCAGCCTCCACCGAAGGAACGCACTGCCCAGTTATTGGCGCCTATTCCCGACTTGCCGAAGGGCAATCGATAAACTCCAAAAGCCGCAAGGTTCTGAGGAATCGAGATAGTGGTCCACGATCTGTCCGCCTGTCCCTGCTTGAAGGAACGTCCGCCTGCATTGATGGCAGCGGCCGGAATATCGTATCCCGAACGAAACGTTCCGTCATCTCCAAGGTTCTTTGCGTAGGTGTAGTTGAGTGTATAGCTGAGGCCCTTCCATTCACGCAGGTTCACACTCATCTGAAAAGAGTGATAAGCGTTATTGCCGATATTCTGTCCCCAGAGGTCGCTTACACCGGAGTACTGTGGAAAGGCGACCAGCATCTGCTGAATCGTGGCCCTCGTATTCAATGCAGCTGCCGCAGTGTATCCAGGATAAGGCGCGGTTATTCCCGGCATTGCTGCCGCCGCGCGCGCCACATTCGCTGGAGTCGCCGCCGCTGAAAGTAACGGTGCTCCACTCGCTGTGGTTGCTGCACCTAGACCGGCCAGATATGTCGGATTCAACTGGTTGGACCAATAACCCCGAGCCGAGCTCGATCCAGTTGCCAGGAAATGGCTCTCGCTGCCGGCGTAGTTCATGCTGACAGTAAGTGCATTGGTGATCGCGCGCTGCAGACCCACATTCCAGAAGGCGAAAGTTGGAGCACGGCCCGAGATATAGGGATCCGCATATGTGACGCTTCCAGGTTGCACATAACTTCCATTTGAAACGTAGTTCCCAGTATTCAGCACCTGACCGGCCGCCGTCGCTCCCGTCGGAGTTGGTAAGGTGTAACCGGGACCACCAAATGTTGTGTTTCCCAGGCCTGCGGCAGTAAAGGCAGCACTGTTGTTTAGCCAGAATGCGGGAGCGAGCGTCGTCTCCGTAAAGTTTGGAGAAGCAGAATAACCAAGCGAACCGGTTCCAGCGGCTGCGCCAGCGCGTCCGCCTACACCACCGCCATGGGAATAGAACAATCCAAAGCCACCGCGGAGAACGGTCTTGTTATCGAGCGAATAGGCCGCTCCGATGCGAGGTCCCCAGTTTTGCCAGTACGTCTGCACCGGTGTCCGGCACTCGCAGCTGACGCCTGCACCCCGGTTTCCCGCGAATTGCACCATACCGGCATTGCCTGTAATCGAGTTGGTCAAACCAGGATTTAGATACGAGAATCGGTCTAACACCTCGTGATAAGGAGGAAGATAGTCCCAACGTAGACCGAGGTTTAACGTCAACTTGGGGGTTACCTTCCAATCGTCTTGCACATAGGGAGCCATAGGGCGATACCGGCCACCCGCGATGCCAAAGCTTTGAATCGTCAGAGAAGAAGTCCCCACGCCTCCAAGCAGGTAGCTTGCATAGGAATATCCCGTGTTGGCCACGTCCGCCGTCGATGAAGACGGAAGCGCCGTTGGAGCTACGTTATAGGTTACTGGTACGATGCCCGACGGTCCATCGTACGTGGAGGCATTCGCCTGCAGGAACTGCAGTTGAAATCCGAACGTCACCGCATGCTGTCCCTTAATAACAAGTAAGTTATCAAGGAAGGTATAGCCATTAGAGACCGATGTATAGGTTGCTGCTGATGCCCCATTCGCGGTCCACTTTGTGGGTGCGTTCGATCCGCTAAATGTTGCCCCGGGGAATTCGGTAGAACTCTGGCCTGGCGGCAGACCTGTGATTCCTGCTGCGGTCGCTGCATACTCCGGAACCACAGAGGTCGGATTCGTCACCGGGGGGCCGCCCATCTGAAGGAATCCAAATTTGAATTGGTTCACGATCGAAGGCCGGATGGTCCAGGCATGCTCAATGTTTGCCAGATTAATCACGACGCGAGCCAGAGAGGCCTGGGCGTATGGCAGGGGCAACGTTGGATTTACTCCTACTGTAAACGGTACATTCAGGCGGCTACCCTTCGTAACGACGAAGGAGATTCGCTGTGAAGCAGTCAGATCGTAGTCGGCACGCCAGACGTAGGACCAGTTATCGTACCCGGTAGCCACGCCTCCAAGATAATTATTGGCGAAATTGTTATTACTCGGCGTCGGTAGAAACGACTGCATGTACTTCGCTATCGGCGAAATCTGGGCTGCAGGAATAATGTTCGTTGGCGTCCCGGTGGCTCCGCCATTGGCCCCGGGTGTTCCGGAGTAGCTCTGTCCGTAAGCGTACCGGCAAGGTGCCCCTCCTGTATTGTGCGATGTGCATTCCGCTGTGGTGAGCGGATTGTAGATGATGTATCCGGGGCCCCCATTGGCCGCCAATAACTGACTGAAATCCCCGTTGCGCATCGCTAGAGTTGGGATGGAAAGAAGACCGGGATTAACGCCCGCACGTCCGTGATAGCGATCAAACGTGAATTGGAAGAATCCTTTGTTGCGCGTAAACGGAATTGGGCCACCGGCTGTCAGTGCGATCTCATTCTGGTTCTCGTAAGGCTTCTTTGCCGGATGAGTAACACCATTTGCATCCTGATACGTTGCAGCTTTGCAGGTAAAGCACCATGTATCGAAAATTGTATTGCGAATATACATGTTCGCCGAGCCGTGATATTGCTTTGACCCCGACTTTACAGTGAAGTTCAATAGACCCGCACCCTGATACTCCGCCGGGATGGAGCTTGTCAGTACCTGAAACTGCTCGACTGCTTCGATCGGCACCGAATTGAAGATCACGCGGTTATCGCCTTGCTGGGTTGCAATCGTAACCGGAAGCCCGTCCAGATAGAGCTCCGCCAGATAATTACTCGTTCCTCCGATTACAGGGGCTCGCGATCCACTTTGCGCTCCAGGCATCAATGTCGCAAACGCTGTAGCATCGCGCTGTTGACCGCCCATTTGAATCGGAAGATTAGAGTAGGTCTTGTTCTCCATCACTCCACCGAGGGTCGCATTGGTCGTCTCGATTGCTGGAGGCGAGTCCGACACAGTAACACTTGTATCTGCGCTTCCAACGCTAAGCATCGGGTTGAAACCCGTGACCTTCATGGCGTCAACGATAAAATTCTGCTGCACCAGCTGCTGGAAGCCGGGTGCTGCAATCGTAATGCGGTACGTTCCTGGAAGAATAGGTCCGCTATCAAACAAACCGGCAGACGACGCCGTTCGGACCGTAGTGATAGAAGTACCTTCATTCACCATCGTCACGGTCGCCCCCGGAATTACCGCACCCGTGGCGTCCGTTACGGTTCCCTGAATACCTCCCTGGCCGCCGGTTTGTGCCTGCATTGCCATAGTCGTGAGACCCATGATGAATAGCGCTGCAAACATTCGGCGCAACTGCGTACACGCCTTCTCTTGGAACCACGGGGCCTGAACCCGACCCACTTTGCTGATGCCGAACATACCGCCTCCTAGAGCCTTGGAACCAAACTTCTCTGACTTGAAACGAGATCGAAATCTACGGAATCTGAAGGACGGCTGTCAATAGATAAAATATTTCCCAAGGAGAATATGGTGTTTTCGGGAACGCTGGATCCCCTGCTGCTGCTGGGGTGGGCACGTTGCCGCTAGATATCCGCAATCTGGTTCGGTATCGTTACCGAGGGTCGGTTCAGCTTGTATCTTTCACTAGAGACGTGAGGCTTCGTCATTGTCACATCGCAGGGAAGGAGACGGGGCGTTAGGCCGTCTTACGACGTGCATCAGTCCATAAACCTGAGTCGCTTGAAACCTGGACATTATTCATGGAGCGGAAAGATTGCGCGCGCCTGAATGTCCACCAAGCCGTACAGCAATAGAAGCTATGCGCCCGCGCAGGGTTATACGTCGTTGCTGCGCCGAACGATATGGCTTGCTTGAGCTATGCGGCGCAGTTCAGGAAGTACCTCTCCTAACGACACCGCTGCCGCATCTCTGGAGCCGAGCGCAAAGTAAATCTTTCGGTAAAGTTGATAGAGCTGTTCGTACGTAGCGACCGCATCCGGTTGGGGCAGATAGGTCTGAAACGGTAGACATAACTCTTCCTGCGCGGCCGCGATCGAGGGAAAGACCCCCGCCACGGTGAGCGCCACGATGCCTGATCCGAGACTGGTCGGAACGCCATCCGGCACAAGCACCGGCTTGTTCAAAACATTCGCGTAAATCTGATTAAGAGCGACGTTGTTCTGTGGAATGCCTCCGGCGTTGATCACCCGCTCCACAGGCACGCCGTACTCCACCATCCGCTCCAGAACAATGCGCGTATGGAATGCTGTTCCCTCGATGGCGGCAAAGAGTTCGTCCTGTGCCGTGTGAACCAGGTTCCAGCCCAAGGTGATTCCACCGAGTTCGGGGTTCACCAGCACGGTTCGATCTCCGTTATCCCAACTAAGGCGGAGCAAACCGGTCTGTCCGGCCTTGTACTCTCCAAGCGAAGCCGCAAGATCCTTTACCTTCACGCCTGCACGCCGTGCAATCGCTTCAAAGATGTCGCCGACGGCTGAAAGGCCAGCTTCGATGCCCGTGAGCGTTGGATCGACGCTACCGGGGACCACTCCACAGACACCCGGAACAAGCTTCGTCTCTTCAGAGGTTGCGATGATGCAGGTGGACGTTCCCACCACATTCACAACATCGCCAGGCTTGCATCCCGCGCCCAGCGCATCCCAATGCGCATCAAACGCGCCAACGGGAATGAGGATACCGGCCTTCAATCCCATCTTCCCCGCCCAGGTTGGAGCAAGACCGCCATAAACGTGGTCCGACGTCAGATACTCGCCCGAGATCTTCTCTCTTACCCCTCGCAGAATCGGATCTACAGCGACCAGGAACTCTTCGGACGGCAGGCCTCCCCAGCGCGGGTTCCACATCCACTTGTGTCCCATGGCGCAGACGGAACGTTTGAGTAGAGCAGGTGAAGTAACGCCGGTCAGCGTTGCGGCCACCATGTCGCAGTGTTCCAATGCCGTTGCGAATCTGGAACGCTTGTCTTCTGTCGAGTGCCTGAGCCAGTGCAGCAGCTTCGCCCATCCCCACTCATGTGAGTAAACTCCACCGCACCATTCGATGGCCTCAATGCCCATCTCATGCGCTCTGACCGTAATCTCCTGGGCCTCGCGATGCGCACGATGGTCGCACCACAGGTAGTACTCGTCGAGCGGCTGGAGACGTTCGTCGACCGTGACGACGCTCGATCCGGTCGTATCCAGCGCAAGCGCGATGACCTGATCGCCGGCAATCCCAGTCTGCGAAAGCACCTCTCTCGTCGCCTTCACGAGGGCTTCCATCTGTTCGGAGTGCGACTGGGTGGCGTAATCCGGATCTTCCCGCTTGCGATGCAGCGCGTACTCTGCCGAAGCGGTGCCTAGACGTCCACGCTCCGAATCCAGCAGCGTCACACGAACGCTCAGCGTTCCAAAATCCGCACCCGCAACAATTGCCATCTTGTCCTCTAATTCTGTCCGTAGGTTGCTTTAGCACCGTGCTTGCGGAAGTAATGCCGATCCAGCAAAGCAGAAGTCACGCCGCACTCCGAGTTGAGCAGCACCGTCATGAAGGCCATCTTAGCAACGGCCTCCAGCACCACAGCATTGTGCGCCGCGTCATGCGGAGTTCTTCCCCACGCAAAGGGCGCGTGCCCTCCAACCAGCACACCCGGTATCGCCAGTGGATCGATTCCCTTGAATCGCTCAATGATCGCGAGACCTGTGTTGAGGACGTACTCTCCGTTCACCTCTTCATCTGTCAGCGGACGCGTACAGGGAACCGGGCCGTGAAAGTAATCGGCATGCGTCGTTCCAAAAGCAGGAATATCGCGGCCCGCCTGCGCCCAGGCCGTGGCGTGTTCGCTATGCGTGTGCACAACCCCACCGACCTGCGCGAAGGCTTTATAGAGCGCCAGGTGTGTATGAAGATCGCTTGAGGGCCGAAGATCCCCCTCAACGATCTTTCCTTCCATGTCGGTGACGACCATGTGCGACGGCTTCAGTTCGTCATAGTCCACACCACTGGGTTTAATGACGACCAGCCCAGCGTCGCGATCGATGCCGCTCGCGTTCCCAAAGGTGTAGAGAACAAGACCTCGCTTGACTACCTCAAGGTTCGCTTCCAGTGTCTCTTCTTTCAAGCGCTCTAACACGGCTTTACCTTCCCGATCGGCTCTATTGGAGCGGAATGTCGATGACTTCAATCGTATTCGCGGCGACGGCGTGATTCCAGTTGCCTGATGTAACGGAGACCTTACCTACAATCGGCTTGATCACATCCGGATGTTCGATCGAGTTGGTCGACCACCGAGTCGCCGCATGCAGGGAGTACAGGGCCGCCGACCCTGCCTTTGCTCCCTTCAGATCGACGACCAGGGGTTGCGCGGCATCCGAGGCATTGACGAGTTTCAGGTGCAACATCTTATCCCCTGTCGATACGGTCGCGGACCAGGAAAACCGCGCATTCACATCCGTCGCATCGGACTTTACCGTGTGATCGCCAATATGGCTTCCGAAGAGCACCAGTGCGTAGTAACTCGGAGATCCATAGGCCCGCAGAGCGTCATAGCCGATCAGATCGGTGGACCACTGCATGCCACCAGGATTCACATTTGTGAACAGCGGCGCATAGCTCGCCATCACAATCAGGTCGCTGTTGCGCTCCATGCTCGTCATCCACGCCGCATCACCGAGTGCCGCTCCGAAGTCCGGCGTGGGTGTACCTGTGCGGGTCGCCCACTCTCCCACGAAGATCTTCGGTCCCTTGCGATCCATGGTGTCGTACTTATGCAGGATCTCGAAGAAGCCGTCGGGCGTTAGGTAGTAGTGGTCGTCCACGACATCTGGAATCGACTCCTTCACCGGTGTCGTCGCAATCAGCTTGTACTGCGGATACTTGCTTCGGATGCTCTTGGCAAAGCGGGCAAAGCGCTCTTCATAGCTCCCCGATTTGTCGAAGTTGTCCTCGTTTCCGATCTCGATGTAATGCAACGGGAAAGGCGCGGGATGACCATCCTGCACACGCGCAGCACCCCATTTTGTGCTGGCATCTCCGGTAACGTATTCAATCTCATCCAAGGCATCCTGGATGAAAGGCTCCAGCTCTTTACCAACAACCGACTCGCCGTGGAGCGAGTATCCGGCATAGACCGCGAGCACGGGTTCGACCTTAAGGTCTTCGCACCACTCCAGAAACTGCAGCAGGCCCATACCGTCGCTGGACTGATAGTTCCATGGGCTGCGATGCGTGGGGCGATCCACCAGCGGACCAATCGTCTCTTTCCAGTTGAAGCGCTCGCGGATCGTATCTCCTTCAAGGTAGTTTCCCCCGGGAAGGCGAAGGAAGTGCGGCTTCATGGCCGCCATCATCTCCATCAGGTCCGGGCGGTTGCCGTTGGGGCGATCGTGGAACGTGGGCGGCATCAAGGACACCAACTGCAGAGATACCGTTCCCGGGTGCTCAAAGGTAATCTCCAGATGATTCTCTTGACCTGGCTTTACCGATGACGACGTCTTCAGTGTGTATGTGTGCTTCTGCCAATCGCCATCTGCCAGGGGAATGATCGCTTCGGCAAGCGTTGCTCCGGAGACATCGGAGATCAGTCGAGCACGGGCGGAACCCACTCCCGAGGCCATTGCGTAGAAAGACCCGCTGTACGTCGAGGAAGGCCTCACCGCCATGCCCCAGTATCCATTGTTGGCCACGCCTGCCTCATATGGCCCGGCACCGGGATCGATCTTCAGCGTCATGCTCTTCGGCAGAGCCGAGCTTGGTCCGGTACTCCCTTTGTCGATTTTGGCATGAGCGGTTCCGCGCGCGATGACGTTCCAGGACTCGTAACCCTGCCACGTCCTATGAAACGTACGGTTCTGCACCATCTCTGCGTAAAGACCGCCGTCATAGGAGTAGTTGATCTCCTCCGTCATCAGGCCATACAGTGTGGGGCTCACGGGGGCCACAGTAGTGCTCGTGTCGATCGACAGTTTTGCGGTCTGCGCGGAGATCGCAACAGAACCACAGAAAAGGGAGGCCAAGGCAAGACGGAGCGCACGTTTCATTTGGATCATTCCCTGCAATCCTAAAGTTTTTACTTCGACCGGCTTCTAAGGAAAACATGACAGCACGCGCGCCTACAAGCTTATGCCGCAAACACCGACAATTTCGAGTGGGTAGAGTTCCGACCCGTGGCAACGGGCGACAAGTTCCTGCCTACAACGAAGCGATGCTGATCACCGACAGAGACGCACTCCGGGGAACGATCTCTATCCCGCTTAGTTCGGTCAACAGTTCTGCGTTAGACAAGGATTTTGATGCGATTGTCATCTCGATAGCATCGGTTTCTGGCACTCTATACGTATCGGCTTGTCCGGTGCGTCAACTCAGGAGATGGTAATGCGCGTTTCGACCCGGGCGATCCCTCGGTTCTTCAAGATCCTTTCTCTTCCTCTCTTGCTTTGCTCGGTCTCCGCATCCTCGCAGGTGCGCGAAGTAGAACTTGCTCCAGCCTCCACTAAAAAGTTGAAGCCATATCTTGTCGATCCCGCCCGCCAGCCGGCGATCTCGCAAGACGCAAAGCTGAAGCTCGTAAGAAGCAAGATAAAACACGTCTTCATCCTCTTCCAGGAGAATCGCGCCTTCGACTTCTACTTTGGCACCTACCCAGGAGCGGAGGGGCTCTTTTCGCATCCAGCAGACCAGACACCCGGCTTTACCCAACCGATCGTCAATGTTGATGGAACGATTGGGAGCGTTACTGCTTTTCGCATACCGACGACCGTACAGGACGTCAACGGAAAGACGGTTCCGCTGTATCCCGCCGACATCGCTTCGGTGAACCACAGCCACGTCAGCATCGCGAAGAAGCTTAACCTCGATGCGAATCTCGTGGCACGCAACGATCTCTACGCCGTGACCGAGGAAGGCATCACCCTCACCAATGGCAAGCCTTCCAAGTTTCCTTCGCTGGAGCGGAAGCAGTTCGGAGAGTTGGTGATGTCGCATGTGGACTGCGATACCGTTCCTTTCCTCTGGAACTATGCCAACCGCTTTACCCTCTTCGATCAGTTCTTTGACACGGTCATTGGACCTTCCGGACCGAACGCGGTGGCCATGATCGCTGGCCAATCCGGAGAAACGCAGTGGATGCTGCATCCCGAACTGGCTGAACCGAAGGACGGAAGCGCTCTCCCCATGGTGGCCAATGCCCTGCCTTACTGGGGATCCATGCTGGATCTCGACCATCGTATGCCGCAGGCGAAGCCCGCAAAGCGTCCCCTGCCGAACCTGACCTTCGCCACGCTTCCGCTGTCGTTCATGGGAGACGAGATTGAGCTGACCACTTCGAAGGATCGCGACCCTGCGCTCGATCTTCCCGATGTAAAAGAAGACATCGCCAAGATCGCGGGCCACGGCGTAGCTGCGGTGAAGTGGGGCTGGTATCAGCAGGGTTACGACCACGAGCCTACGGATGTAAACGAAGTGGCTTCGCATAAAGGCTATGTCATCCATCACAATGGCCCGGCTTACTTTGGCTACATTGCAAACAATCCTGACGTGACAAAACATCTGCATGGGTTAGCTGAGTTCTTCGACGATGTGAAGAGCCAGCGATTGCCAGAGAGCGGCGTCTTCTACGTGCGAGGTGGCTACGGCAATCTGAAAGGCACGCATCCAATGGACCCCAATCCCCGGCTCGCAGGTGTCTTCAGCGGCAACGACGATCACCCGGGATACTCCGACTCGCAGATCTCGGAGGCGCTTCTGGCCGAAGAGATTAACGCGATTGCGCGCAGCCCATACTGGAAAGACTCCGTCATTTTGATTGCGTACGACGAATCGGACGGGCTTTATGACCACACACGGCCCAAGGTGCGATCGCATGATGCAGCGGGACTTCCCCTCGATCAGGGACCGCGCATCCCTTCCATCCTCATCTCGCCTTATGGCGTGGCACATGGCATCTCTCACCAGCCCGCGGAGCATAGCTCCATTATCAAGCTGGTGGATAAACTATTTGGCCTGATCCCGCTGGCCGATCTTCCAGATGAAGAGCGCGGCCGCCAGATTGGCAAAGAAAAGTTCGGGCAGAACGATCTGGGACCAGCCGATGACAAGGTTCCCGGCGTTGGCGATATGCTCTCTGGTTTCGACACCCTTCGCCTCATGGGCAAGCGTAAGCCCCTCCCTGCGGAGTACGCGATCATTCCGGATGCGGAGATCGATGCCTTTCCACACATGAAGGGCGAAGGCTGCAAGGCTCTCGGTATCCGACCGACGGACTTCGGCAAGCCGAATCCAGTTCCCGCCGACTTCAATCCACGCCCCGATACTTCGCCGGGAATTCCGACCTCTGGAACCTGGATTCCATGATGCGTGTCGCTTCTCTCGCTCTATTCGTTCTTTGCGGTTCGTCCGCGCTTGGCGCACAGCAGACGCTCCAGAAGGTACGCAGCGCGGGCGTTCTCACCTGCGGCGTGATCGCCGAAGACGCGGAGTACAACACCGAAGACGACCACGGAAGCCGTGGCGGATTCGATCTCGATCTGTGTAAAGCAGTGGCCGTCGCTGCGCTGGGTGAAAAGGCGCAGACGAAGATCATCACCTTCCTTGATGACAAGAGTGGGGTCGATGCGCTGGTTACGGGCAAGGTCGACCTCATCGCAACCTTGAGTGCCGACTTCACGCACGCGGCAGATGCGCGCCTGGGAGAGAGCGCTCCCGTCTTCTACGACGGTGTTGGCTTTCTCGCACTGCGCAACAATGGGGTGGCACGCGCAGCAGACCTCACCCACCGCAAAGTCTGCTTCCTTGCTGAAACAACTGTGGAGACCGCTTTGCAGACCTGGTTTGCAAAGCAGCATCTCGATCTCCTCCCCTTTCCCTTCCAGGAAGAGGGCGAGATGGAGGCGGCCTACATCACGAAGAACTGTGCTGCGATAGCGGGAGACCTGACCCGCCTCGCGCAGACGAGGGCATCCTTCGAATCCCAGGCTCCGGATCACATCCTCCTGCCGGAGGTCATCGCTTCGGATCCACTGTCGCTCGCCTACCGAAGCAGCGACCCTCAGTGGGGCCGCATCGTGGATTGGACGGCGCAGGTTCTCTTTCACGGAGAAGCTCTCGGCGTGACCACTGCGAATATCGACGCCTCTATCAAATCCACCGACCCTGGAGTTCGTCATCTTCTTGGCGCTACACACGCTGTAGGAACACCTCTCGGTCTGCCCGAGGATTGGGCCGCTGCCGTACTTCGTTCCGTGGGAAACTATCGCGAAGTGTTTGAACGGACCTTCGGTGAAGCATCCACCCTGCGTCTAACGCGCGGCCAGAACCGTCTTACCAGCGAGGGCGGCCTGATTCTGCCCTTGCCTCTGAAGTAGAACAGAGCATTACAACTCGCCTATGTTGTAGAGTGAGTGACGAAACGGCAGATGCCCCTAAAGCGGCGCATCGTCCATCTTCCGCGCATCTTCTGCGCTTTGAAAGGCCTTCTGATGATTCCCCGACGCACCTTCCTTCGCTCACTTTCCGTCGCACCCTTTGTCGCTAAAGCAGCCCTTGCGAAAAAATCTGCCACTTCGCCCAAGCCAACGCGCATTCTGATCGGCACGAACGGACGCGGTGCCGGAACTGGAATCTTCTCCGCGGACTGGAACGTGGCCACAGGTGAGCTCAGTGAGATCACGCTGGCGGCGGAAGTCGGTAGTCCGACCTTTCTGGCGCTCCACAAACGTGGCGAACAAGACTTCGTCTATGCCGTGAACGAAGGCGGACGCGGCGGCATCAAGGGAGTCAGCGCCTTCACGTCGGTAGCCGGCGCGAAGACGCTGAAACTGCTGAACCAGGTGGACACCGAGGGTAACGGGCCCACGCACATCTCCGTCACACCGGATGGAAACAGCGTCTTCGTAGCGAACTACGGTGGCGGCAGCGCAAGTTCCTTTCATGTAAGACCGGATGGTTCACTGTCTCCGGCAGTCTCGCACTTCCAGTACGAAGGCAGCGGCCCCAATAAAGAACGCCAGATGCACTCTTTCGCTCACTGCGTTATGCCGTCGCCGGATGGACGCTACCTCCTGGTGAATGACCTCGGCCTCGACTGCATCCACACCTACCGCGTCAATCCCGCTACGGCTGAACTAACGCCAACGGAACCACCCTCGTGGATTGGACGCCCGGGCACGGGTCCGCGCCACACCGCCTTCAGCCCGGATGCAAAGTTCCTCTATAGCGTGAATGAGCTAGATTCCACGGTCGACATCCTGACCTGGGATGCGAGCACCGGCACGCTGAAGTCGAAGGGCTTTGTCTCTAGTCTACCCGCCGGTTTCCCTCCAAACACGGCGTTTGCCGGTGAGATCACGGTTTCGCGAGACGGCAAATTTGTCTACGTAGGTAACCGCGTTGCGGACGACACCATTGCAGTCTTTGATCGCGACCGCAAAACAGGCCTGTTGAAACTGAAGCAGAACGCCGTCAACGGCGGAAAGAACCCCCGCCATATCGCGCTGGACCCAACGAATCGGTGGCTCCTCATCTCCGACCAGGACAGCGGCACGATTGTGATTCATGAAAGGAATCGTACAACCGGGGAACTTTCGGCACCCGTCCATACGTATCCCGTGAAGAGTAAACCGATGTGCATCGTCTTCGCCTAGAACCACGATGCCCTGTCCCCTACGGACAGGGCATTTGCCTCATTGACAGCGCTTTCCTGTATAGCGAAGATGGTCGCTATACAGCCATTTAACAGGCTAAACTTCGGCACAAGCGCGATCCCGCAGCCGCCGATGAGATTTCCTATTTACAGGATTAATTTCGGAGCAATATGTCCTCGACGGTTACAGCAAAAGACCCCCGCTATGATCTTCTTCGCCGTGGCAGAAATGCGCGTTTCCCCGCGAAGGATTCCGACGCTGTCGCTCGAATAGAGGTGTGCCAGAACGCAGAGGATGTCGCGGAGGCTCTCCAGCGCATCGTGAGTGCGGGTATGCGTCCGACCGTTCGCTCCGGTGGCCATTGCTATGAGGATTTCGTTGTAAACAATCCCGGCGGAGCCATCATCGACGTCAGCATGCTCAACGACACGGAGACCGGTCCCGGCGGTAAAGGCCCCTATAAAGTCGGCGCTGGCGGCATGCTGGGCTCTGTCTACACAGAGTTGTACAAGAAGGCCAATGTAACGATCCCCGGTGGAAGCTGCTACACCGTGGCCGCAGGCGGGCACATCAGCGGAGGCGGGTATGGGGTGCTGGCGCGCCTGCAGGGTCTCAGCTGCGACTATGTAACGGCGATCGACATCTGCACCGTGGAGGCGAACGGGAAGGTGGCCAAGCGCCATGCCGATAAACATCATGACGCTGATCTCTTCCGCGCCTGCCTCGGCGGACAGGGTTCAAACTTCGGTGTGATCACTGCCTTTTACTTCGATAGCCTTCCTGCAGCCCCGCAGTACATGAGCAATGCGGGCGTGAACTTTCCATGGGAGACGATGACGGAAGAGAAGTTCATCCACATCGTGCAGACCTACGGCGGCTACTTTGAGAAGCGCGGCAAGGATCCGGACACGTGGCCCATGTTCACGTTCATGGGTCTGAACCGCCGAGGACCGGAGGGCTCGCGTGGCGGCATTGGTATCTCGGCGTCCATGCACGGCATGAACGGTGAGCCGGACCTCAGCATCCCCACGGAGTTCCTCGACCTCTTCCTCAAGTGCGGAGACGCACACTCCGACCCGAACCCCGCCACCACGTCGCATCAGACGCCTCGCCGCGGAGATCGCCAGCAGATGGCTCCCTGCGTCGCTGGGAAGCACGCCTTCTCCACACGCTCATGGCTCGACGCAACAACGGGCGGGCAAGGTGCAGGCGGCGGCAACGGCAATACGCGCGGCAAATACAAGTCCTGCTACATGAAGAAGAATTTCACCACCGAGGAAGCTCGCCGGATCTACAAACATCTGACGCGCGAAATCTCTGGAGTGCCCGTAGGCGGCATCATCGCGGTCGATTCTTATGGTGGCGCAACCAACAAGCCCCATCTGGCGAACGAGACGGCCATGCCACAGCGTGCCTCTGTGATGAAACTGCAGTTCCAACAGTATTGGCAGGACCCGGCGGAAGACGAGGCACGCATCAAGTTCTTCGACGAGATGTATACCGACATCTACTCGGCCAACGTCGATGCAGAACACGCCGGAACACCGTTTCACAACGAATTCTACGAAGGCTGCTATATCAACTACCCCGACGTAGACATGGTGCGGTACCCCTTCTGGGGCGAGCTTTACTACGGTACTGAAGGTCTCTTTCCATTTCTGCAGGGCGTGAAGAAGACGTACGATCCGAACAACATCTTTCACAACGCCATGTCGATCCGGCCCAAGGCGTAGCGCGGAAGTCGCGGAGGAAAAATGAGCGAGAGCAGCTTGAAAGCGAAGACGTTTCCCATGACCCGCCGGACATTCTCGGCCTCCCTTGTGGCCGCAGCAGCGCTCAGCTCCGCAGATAAAGCCAGCGCGTCGCTTACGCGGCGCTCTGTCGCAGATCGCTTTGCTTACGTTGGATCGGGCGAGGGCGAAGCTGGCGCGATCCACGTTCTGGATCTTTCTACGAGCGGCTCTCGGATCGTTCAGACTGTAGCGGCCGCCTCACCTGTTCATCTTGAGCTTCACACCTCCGGATCGATGCTCTACGCGATTCACGCTGTCAGCGAATGGGAGAGCCTTCCTCGGGGCGCCGTAAGCGCTTACTCCATCGATGCGGAGACCGGTCACCTCACGCTCCGACAGACGCAGCCGCTGGCTCTCTCTGCCATCAATCCCTCTCACGCCCTGGTGACATCGAACGGGTCCCATCTCATTGTGGCCGTAGCGGGCGGAGGCTCTTACAACGTGCTTCCGCTGGAGAACAATGGTCTCCTGCTGCCTGTCTCAGGATTGTTCAAAGAAGTGGGGTTCTCAGCAGATGCTTATGCGGGCAAGATTTCAGCTCCAAGCAGCCTCGTACTTCATTCCAATGGGCGGACGCTTGTCGCGGCAGACACAGGCAACGGATCCCTAAGCACCTTCCATCTTGAGGACGGATCTCTTACACCGCTTCACCGCCGCCGAGTTCACAACGGCGCTGGACCTTCGCAGATGGCTAGCCACGCCAACTCCCGCTATATTTATGCGCTCAACTCCGTAGACGGTTCCGTCTCGGTGCATCGGGTCGACACCTCCAGAGGGCAGACACAGGCCTCGCACCAGCGCATCGCGACCAATGGCGCGCGCACCATCGCCATGCATCCTTCTGGCCGATTTCTTCTCACATCGAACGGCGCGGCAATTACCGCCTGGAAGATTGATCGGTCGACTGGACGCATACACCCGGTAAAGACGCTGCCGGTTAGCGCTAATCGGATTGCCTTTGACGGTCAGGGTCGGACGGTCATTGCAGCCGACGCGTCCAGCGGTCGAATCATGCGAGGAGAGTTTTCCTTAGCAACCGGAGCGATCGGCCAACTCACTGAAGTCGCCAGTCTCCCATCCGCGCGGAGCCTGGTCCTTCTTTGAGTTCCCGTTCCTGCTTCGACGCTTAAGTTCAGCACACCAAGGAGCAAAGCATGTCCCCTGCTCGCATTTCCCTTGCGCGTTTTGCGCTTATCCCTGCGATGGCGCTCTTCAGCTATACAACACGCGCGCAGGCGCTGCCAGCCGCCCCTCCCACCGTACAGGCATCCTCCACCTGCACCGACCTGCCGCACTCAGACCACCCCATGGCACGTCTGAGCAACGGTGCAATCAACGCTGTCGTTTTTCTCCCCGACAAGAACACCGGATACTACCGTGGCCCCCGCTTCGACTGGAGTGGCGTCGTGGGTTGCCTCTCCCTGAACGGTCATACCTTCTTCGGTGAATGGTTCAACAAATACGACCCTACGGGCAACGACGCCATCACCGGCCCGGTAGAAGAGTTCCGTCATCCCACGAGCGAGATTGGATACGACGATGCAGTGCCGGGCGGCATGTTTGTGAAGATCGGTGTTGGCGTCCTCAAAAGGATCGACGACAAGCCATACAAATTCGGCAATGCCTATCCCATCTTGGACACGGGCAAGTGGAAGACAAAGGTCCACAAAAACTCAGTCACCTTCCAGCAGGAACTGCACTCATCCATCGGGGTCTCATACATCTACGAGAAGGTGCTCACACTCGACAAACACGGCAACGTCCTCCGTCTGGAACACCGACTCAAGAACGTCGGGACAAAGCCGATCGATACACAGGTCTACGACCACGACTTCTTCATGCTGGATCATAAGCAGACCGGGCCGAGCATGCAGGTCCGCTTCCCTTTTACTCCAGTCCTTGATAGCCCCGTCGATCCGACCAAAGCCGTCATCGAAGACAACGCGATTAAGTTTATCGCACCGCTCGAACGCCGCGGCGTGCAGGGCTATCTCACCGGATACTCCACTAAAGTCTCCGACTACGACTTTACCTTCGAAGACAAAGACCTCGGCATCGGCGTGCAACAGACATCTGACTCGCCCATCAATCTCTCTTACTTCTGGTCGACTCCAAAGACAGTCTGTCCTGAAGCGTATATCAAGATACACGTCGCACCCGGTGGCACCCAGACTTGGATGATCAATTACCGATTCTTTACTAAGTAACCAGCGCCGCTTCATAAGTGAACACTCAAAGATTGAGCTATCCGATTTGACACTCCCTCCTTCTACGCGTTTCATAGTTCTGCATTCCAAAGGAGGTTTTACTCGCTCATGCGTTTCTTATTTCGCTCTGCTCTTTGCCTCTCTTTAGTGGCTTCTCCGCTCTTGGCGCAATCAAACAATTCATTGGCCGCAACACCCCCCATGGGCTGGAATAGTTGGAACTTCTTTGCAGGAAGGGTGACCGACAAAGATATCCGCGACACCGCGGACCTTCTTGTCTCCACAGGAATGCGTGACGCAGGATACATCTACGTCAACATCGATGACACGTGGGAAGGAAAGCGGGACGCACAGGGTATTCTGCACACCAACGAAAAGTTCCCCGACATGAAGGCCCTTGCGGATTACGTTCACTCCAAAGGCCTCAAGCTTGGCATCTACTCCTCTCCAGGGCGGGAGACCTGCGCCCACTTCGCAGGGTCTTATCAGCATGAAGAGCAGGACGCGAAGCTCTATGCGGAATGGGGGATTGACTACCTCAAGTACGATCTCTGCTCGTTCCGTGACAACATGCAGCAGGAAGCTCCGAATGATCGGGCCAAGCAGAACAAGATGATGCGGGATGCTTACGAAAAAATGCATCAGGCCATCCTGAAGACTGGCCGCCCGATGATCTACTCTCTCTGCCAGTATGGCTTCGACTCTGTCTGGGAGTGGGGCCCTGAAGTAGGAGCGAATCTATGGCGCACGACGGACGACATCAACGCTCACTATCAGCAGATGTCCTACATCGCTCTCACACAAGCCGGACTCGCCAAGTACGCCGGGCCAGGTCATTGGAACGATCCGGACATGTTGGAAGTCGGGAACGGCAAGCTCACGCACGACGAGAACCTCACCCATATGACGATGTGGGCGATCCTCGCTGCTCCGCTCCTGGCAGGCAACAACCTCACGGCTATGTCTCCCGACGTAAAGGCGATCCTCATGAATCGCGAGGTCATCGCCATCGATCAGGATCCGCTTGGAAAACAGGGTGACCGCGTTTGGGGTGAAGGTCCTCTGCAGATCTGGGCACGTCCACTGGCAGATGGCTCACACGCGCTGGCGATCTTCAACTTCGGCGAAGACACTGCCGAAATGCGCGGCATGACTCTTCATCTGAAAGAGATCGGCCTCGGCAACTCAGTCCACGCGCGCAACGTCTGGCAGGCGAAGGACCTTGGCGTCATCCATGACACGGACCGGATGACGGTCCCCAAGCACGGCGTGGTTTTGCTGAAGATCAAATAGACCCTGCAACGAAAAGATGCCCGGCACTCTTAATGAGCGCCGGGCATTTTATTTTGTCCTCTTATTGCGGAGAGTACATCGCCTGCAGCGTGACGATCTCATACGGATGAACGTGAACCGTCACCGCACCATCGCTCACCGCAAGATGCGCTGCATCCGGATTCTCCATCAGATCGCTGGCCACCGCGTACGTTGCACCAGTCGGCAGAGTTACTTTTACGTCGCCCTCTTTTCCCTCGAACTCGAACATGCGGACGACCAGGGCATCCCGATCTTCCGCTTTTTTAATCGCGGTAATGACGACGTTATTCGCGTTGACTTCTGCGAAGCCCTTCGTTGCTGGATCGGCACCGGCATGCGGAGCTACCTGCATCGCGCGCAGAGGATAGTTGTACTCCCATCCACGCTGCATGCTTCCCGCCTGCTTCCAGTCCCCCGCATGCGGATAGACCGCATACTGGAAGCTCTGGTGGCCTAGATCTGCAACCGGATCGGGCCAGGTAGAGGAACGAAGCAAGGTAAGTCGCAGAAGATTGCCCACAGCGTCATAGCCAAACTTCGTCTGGTTCAGCAGGCTGATACCGTGCTTGCCATCTCCAAGCTCTGCCCAGCGCATCGCCGGAACCTCGAACTCGGCCTGCTGAAAGCTGTTCGTTCGTTCCGTAGAGCGGTCGATCGTTCCATACGGAATCTCGTACGTCGCCTTCGCGCTGGTGGCAGCCCCCGGAAACGAAGCCTTGAGGAGAACGTGCTCTTCGTGCCAGTCGAACTCGTTCTGTATCCGAGCAACATCGGCTTCAGCATCGAGCGAGATATCCTGAACGAAGTGCGACTTCTGCCAGGTGCGTACCACACGGATCGTAGCGCGCAGAGGTCCCTTGTCGAGCAACTGGACAGACTCAACACCTTCCATCGGCGTGAAGTGATCGAAGGTGCCGGGATCGATGTTCCATGCGTCATACTGCTTCGGCGTGTCCTTGAACGTCTGCAGTTGGTTGCCACAACCGCCAGCCGCAATCGTTTCAAAGCCAGTCTTCTTCTCCACCAGGCTTGTGATGCAACCCGACTTGGCGTCAACTACGAGCTTCAGATGAGAGTTCTCCAGCGTGAGGCCGTTCGCATGGACGTCCGTCGAAGCGGACTTCTGCCCCGGCAACACATGCACCACGGTGTAACCCAGGGAAGGCACGCTGCTTGTCTTCACTAGAAGCTTGTACGTGTTGGTCTTGTTGTTGCTGGAGAGCACCTGCGATAAAAGTACCTTGCCCTTAGCATCGACAACATGCACTCCCTCTGGAGTCGCTTCAGGCATTTGAACTTCTACAGTGACGACAGCATCAGAACGCTCCCAGGCCAGCGGATTGAAGATCGCCACCGGAACGCCCTTGCCCGCCTGCGTATCCACTGTTGCGAGCAGCGCAGGAAGCGAAGCTGTGTCGGCGTCCCGCGCCTGCTGGAAGACGTGCTTGTAATCTTCGGCAGCTTCCTTATAGATCACGCCGATGCCAGAGCCCGCACCAAGATCGTGGAACTGATTGAAGGTCACCTTCTTCCAGGAGTCTTCAAAGTCCGACGTGGGATACGTGACGCCCTTCAGCCAGGCCAGCGAAGCATACTTCTCCGAGTTGAGCAGAGCTTCTTCGCTCTCGCGCATGTACGCTTTGTGTCCAGCCTGCGTCGTGTAGACGCCGCGGTGGTACTCAAGGTACAGCTCATCCTTCCAGGTTGGAATGCGCAGCTTGCCCTCGCTCCCTTTGGGCGGAGCGGTAAAGCCTTTGGCGATGCTGTCGTAGTTCCACTCCGGTGAGTCGGTCTCCAGAGTCTTTTCGACACTCGTAAAGTAGCTCTGCGCAGTACTGAACCGCAAAGTGGGCGCTACGGTGTCAGGCTTCATCCAGCGCAGACCTTCGTCCAGAATATCGCGCGTCGGTCCACCGCCGTGATCGCCTACGCCGTAAAGATCCAGCATATGGGTGAAGCCATTCAGCCTCTGTGTGGATTCCACAAAGTCTTTTGCCAGGCGGTTCGGATTCAGCTCGCTATGCGTGTAATCCGTCGGAAAATATGTCAGCACCTTGCTGCCATCGGGCGACTCCCACCAGAACGTGCGCAGTGGAAGCTGGTTCGTATCGTTCCAGTGCATCTTCTGCGTGACGAAATAATCGACGCCGCTCTTCTTATAAATCTGCGGCAGTTGCCACGTGTAGCCGAAGGAGTCCGGATTCCAGCCGATCCGCACATCCACGCCATACTCTTTCTTGAAGAAGCGCTTGCCGATCAAAAGCTGGCGCACCAGCGATTCGCCATCGGGCATATTGAGATCGGGCTCCACCCACATGCCGCCGACAATCTCCCATCGTCCCTCGGCGACGCGCTTCTTGATCTCCTCATTCATCGCGGGATACTTATCCTTCATCCACACGTTGTACTGCGCCGCCGACTGCGTGAACTTGTAGTCGGGATACTCATTCATGAGTTGCAGAGCTGTGCCCCAGGTGCGCTTCACCACATCGACTGTTTCGGTCCAGGGCCACAACCATGCCGCATCGATATGCGAGTTGCCATCGAGATCGATCACGGCCGTCTTCAACATCGGCTCAAACTGCATCAGCTCCCGGTGCACGCGCTTCAGAGAAGCATCGAATGCAACCTGGTTCGCTTTGTGCAACCCTGCGATATCTACCGACGCGATGATGGAGTCGACCTTGTCTTCCATCTCCGGTTTGAATCCTGGGAGAACAGGAAGCAGCGTCGCCGCTGTAATGCCTTCGGTACGGAGATCCGAAGGGCTGGGCCGCGACTTGGAGCTTTCAATCTTGAACGTCGCTCCACGGAAGGTCTTCTCATCGATGGTCGCGAGCAGCTTCACCGCAACTTCAATTTTGTCTCCAGGCTTCGCGCTCTCTGAAAGCACAATCGCCTCCAGGTCGTCTCCGAGAGCGACACGGCGGCCATTGAAGTAGATGATCTGCGGCATGGGGCCATTGGCATTTGCGTGGAACTGGAACCATATGCGAGCTCCGGTAAGATCGTAGCCATCCAGCGTCTTAGGGACTTCGATCGTGCGACGGAACCATCCCGCATCACGATCCGCCTTGGCCTCCTTGGTTACGGTCTTCCACGATGAGTCATCCAGATCGATGGCTTCGCCATGCGGTACATCCCCACTGTGATAGCGCCACGGGCCGTCGGGCAAAGACGACAACGCATCCAGCGTCTTGAGCACATCGGTCGCCTTAGGCGATAGAACGAGGCCTTTCTGTGCTGCTGTTCGGCTCTGTGCCACCACTACGGAGGCGCATACCATAGCCGCCACCGCAAACTTACGCATCTTTACCATCTATCCTCCGAGTTGCTCGAAAAGCATTCGCCAGTTGACCTTAAGTATGCCTCGTCCGGCTGTCAATTAAAACGAGTAATCTTTGAGAGAGATGTCTTCGTTCGAGCCACTTCCGTACGAGTTCCGCCGGCTTGCGGCAGAATCCCAGGATTCAGTCCTGCTGGAGACAGCGCGCACATCCGCTCACTCTCCGAAGAGCTATCTCTTTCTGCACCCGGAACGCATCCTGACGGCGATGACCCTCGCTGAGATCCCGGGGCTCTTTCAGCAGATCGATCAAGCGCTCGCAAAAGGTCTATACGTCGCGGGCTATCTGACGTATGAAGCCGGATACGCCTTTGAACCATCGCTTCACGTGCTCGCACCGGCTCCGTGTCGCCTGGCCTGGTTCGGCGTCTATCGGGAACCGCAGGTCTTCGATCACAACACCCAACCGGCTGCACCTGCACCACGGGAAGAACCTGCGGCCGCGACCTCGGACGTCAACCTCGATCTCACCGAGCCTGAATATCGCGAACGTGTAGAAGAGATACATCGCCTGATCGAAGCGGGCGATACCTATCAGGCCAACCTCACTACGTCCGCGCACTGGTCTACGTCACTCAGTCCCATGAGTCTCTACAGCAGCATCGTCAGAGCACAACCTGTAGAGTTCGCCGCTCTCATCCATCATGACGGCCAGCACATCCTCTCGGCCTCACCGGAACTCTTTTTTCGCCGTGAAGGTAGCCGGATCACCACAAAGCCGATGAAGGGCACCGCCCCGCGCGGCATGGATAACCGAGAAGACATCGAGCGGGCCGCCTGGCTTTCAGCGGACGAGAAAAATCGAAGCGAGAACCTGATGATCGTGGACCTGCTGCGCAACGACCTCGGCCGCATCTGCACACCGGGTTCGGTTCTCGCAACAGATCTCTTTCATGTGGAGAAGTTCCCTACTCTGTTTCAGATGACCTCCACCGTGCATGGAACTTTACGCGAAGACATACAAACCTTTGATCTCTTTCGTGCGCTCTTTCCTTCTGGCTCCATCGTTGGCGCACCGAAGATTCACACCATGCAGATCCTAAACCAGCTCGAACAGAAACCACGCGGTGTGTACACGGGAGCGATCGGCTTCTTTGCTCCAACCGGAGATGCCACCTTCAGCGTCGCCATTCGCACCATCGCATTGAAGAACGGGCAAGCGAACATGGGGGTCGGCTCCGGCATCGTCTATGACTCAGACCCCGCAGAAGAGTACGCAGAATGTCTGACCAAGACAGCCTTCCTCTCGCGCAGGACGCCTACGTTCGATCTTCTCGAAACGATCCTATGGCAGGGCAATGGCTTTGTCTCTCTGCCCGAGCATCTCCATCGCATGGAGAGCTCAGCTGAGTACTTCGACTTCCCTTTCGACCGCTCGGCGGCGGAGACAGCTTTGCACCACGAGTCGCATGCCTTCGGTTGCAGTGGCAGTCATAGGGTTCGCCTTCTGCAATCTCGCGATGGAGCGATCACTACAAGCTCCTCGACGATTGCAGCGCCGTCGCGCGAAGCGGTCACGCTCCTGCTGTCACCGCATCGAACAGACCCGCACGACCTCTACCTTCGCCACAAGACAACGCATCGCCACCTATACGACAAGGAACTTATCCACGCGCAGACACACCGTTGCGCCGATGCGCTCTTTCTCAATACCGGGGGCGAACTGACCGAAGGCGCGATTCACAACCTCTTCGTCTTCCGCGACGGTCTCTGGCGCACGCCGTATCTGCAGAGCGGCGTTCTCCCCGGCATTGAACGAGCCCACCTCCTTCAGCGCAGGCCGAGCGCGCGCGAATCCACTCTGACGCTCGACGATCTTTTATCCGCAGAAGCCGTGGCCATCTGCAATTCGGTGCGAGGCGTCCGCTTTGTCGAACGCGTTGTCAAAGAGACTCCCGCAGGCCTGAACGTCGTTTGGGAGTCGCGCATCACACCGCCCATCCTGTAACCTTCCGCCATGCTCACTCGCCGCCAATTCCTCTTGAGTTCTTCGGCCTGCATGCTGGTTCCCACGGCGGTGGTCGCCCAGAACGACGCAACGCACCTCAACGTGGCGGAGTTCGACCGCAAGCGGATCCTGGCCGCCGCTGAGAAGTACCTCAACGAACAGCCTGTGACCGTGACCGCCAAACGCGCCACGCGCAGCACAGGCGACGAGCACGACTACTTCTCCGAAGGCGACTACTGGTGGCCCGACCCCGCGAACCCCACCGGCCCCTACATTCGCAAGGACGGTTTCTCTAATCCGGATAACTTCAACGACCATCGCGAAGCGCTTATCCGCCTGTCGCTGATCGTTCCCGCGCTCGTCGCCGCATGGAATCTCACGAAAAATGACGCATACGGCAAACACGCTGTGGCGCATCTTCGTGCCTGGTTCATAACACCTGCAACCCGCATGAATCCGAACCTGGAGCACGCCCAGGCCATTCACGGTGTCAGCACCGGGCGCGGCATCGGTGTGATTGACACTCTTCAGCTAGTAGAAGTCGTACGCGCCTCCAGCTTCCTCACAGCCTCAGAACTTATGAGTGCAGAAGATAAATCCGCTCTCAAGAAATGGTTCGCCGACTACGTCACCTGGCTAACGGAATCGAAGAACGGCATGCTGGAACGCGACGAGAAGAACAACCACGGCACCTGCTGGACGCTACAGGCTGCCGAGTTCGCGCGCTTCACAAAGAACGACGCTGTCACCACCTTCTGCCGCCACCAGTTCCGCGAAAAGCTTCTCCGTCAGATGAACTTCGATGGCGCCTTCCCCCTCGAACTCGCACGCACCAAGCCCTACAGCTACTCGCTCTTCAACCTCGACGTCATGGCGACGACCTGCGAGGTCTTATCAACGCCCTTTGAAAAACTCTGGGACTACCAGCTCGCCGATGGACGAGGCATGCGCTCTGCCATCGCCTTTATGTTTCCGTATATCGAAAGCAAAGCGAAGTGGCCGTACAAGGCAGATGTCGAGTACTTCCGAGATCTACCGGTGCGTTCACCCAGCCTCATCTTCGCCGCACGCGCTCTGCAGCGGCCGGAATATCTTACGCTCTGGAAACGCCTGAACCCCGATCCCAGCGTCCCGGAGATCATCCGCAACTACCCCATCCGCCAGCCAGCCCTCTGGACCGTCCCCGTTCCAGCATAGGGAGATGATCTGTGCCCCGCCCTTTCTCTGCTTCATCGCAAAAGGGTGGGATCGCGCAAAGTGCACTAACCAGATACATCAGGAAGCGCAGAAAAGGACTCAATCCCGGCGTCCTAAACGTCCAAAAGCATGCTTAGCGAGCGTCTCTACAACCCCGCCCGAAACTCCGCAATGATCTCCATATACTTCCGCGCAGTCGCCGTCACATCCGAATCACGACCTTCATCAATCGCTGTCGTATCCGCCAGATCAGCCCCGACCCCAAGCGCAAACGATCCTGCCTCGAGAAACTCCTTTGCCGAAGAGAGCGAAACTCCCCCCGTAGGAATCATCTCGATCTGAGGCAGCGGAGCCTTCAGGCTCTTGATGTACTTGGCGCCACCCATCGCACTGGCGGGAAACACCTTCACCACATCCGCACCCGCTTCCCAGGCCGTGATTACCTCTGTCGGCGTCAGAGCACCGGGCAGACTCGGCACCGTGTACCGGTTGCACATCTCAATCGTGCGCACATTCGTTCCAGGGCTCACGATGAACTGCGCGCCCTCCAGAATGCACGTCCGTGCCGTCTCTGGGTCGAGCACCGTGCCGGCACCGATCAGCAACTCGGGATTCTCCTTTACCAGCGTACGCAGAGCCTCAATCGCTCCGGGAACCGTCATCGTCACTTCCAGCACCGTCACGCCACCTGCTGCAATCGCGCGCGCCAGACGCACTGCCTGTGCAGGCGAACTCGCTCGCACTACGGGCATCAACCCGACCTGCTGCATCTTGTCTAGGATCGTCCGCTTGGTCCACTTCGTCTGCATCGCCATCACAATCTCCTAAAGATCTATTATCGCTGCGCCCCGGCAGATCCACCCTGCATCACACGCTCAACTTCAGCCCGAGTCGCAAACGAGTTATCGCCTGCCGTTGTCATCGTCAAAGCACCATGCGCCACTCCGCAGTTCAGCGCCCACTCCATGCCACGTCCTTCCATCAGGCCGCAGACCACGCCACTGGCGAACCCATCGCCACCGCCCACGCGGTCAAAGATCGCGAGATCACGCATCTCGCGTGCCTCATAAGCCTTACCCTCCGCGTAACCGAAGGCTCCAAAGTCATTCACGCTCGCAGTGTGCGGCCTGCGCGTCGTCGTTGCAATGGCCTTGAAATTCGGATGCGCCTTTAGAATCCGGTCGCACATATCCTGATAGCTCTCCAACGTATGCTGCGGCGGAGCATACGAGTACGGCCCTAGCTCCAACGCCAAATCACCTTCATGTCCGAAGAGCACGTCGACGTAAGGAGCCAGTTCTCTATTCACCTCAGCAGCACGGGCTCGACCGCCGACAGCCTTCCACAACGACGGCCGATAATTACAGTCGTAGCTGATCACGGCTCCGTGACGGCGGGCGGACTGCATCGCCTCCTTCGCAACCTCCGGCGTCGTCGCGCTCAGCGCGCAAAAGATTCCGCCGGTATGAAACCAGCGCACACCCTGCGCAAAGATACCGTCCCAGTCCACATCGCCCGGCTTCACCTGCGAAATCGCGGTATGCCCGCGATCCATCGAACCAACCGCATTGCGTACACCGAATCCACGCTCCATGAAATAAACGCCGTTCCGCGACTCAGCTCCAATGCCGTCGTACTCGCGCCAAAGCACATGGTCCAGATTGACGCCTCCCTGGAGCATCAAATCTTCGACCAGACGGCCCATCGGATTATCGACCAACGCGGTAACCACGGCGGTCTTCATCCCAAAGACACGTCGCAGAGCGCGGGCCACGTTATACTCGCCACCAGCTTCCCAGACGCGGAAGTGCCGCGTCTGCACGATGCGCTCTTCGCCGGGGTCAAACCGTAGCAGAACCTCACCCATGCTCAACAGGTCAAACTTGCATTCCGCACGTTCGCGCAGCGCCAACAGTTCCATTCCATCTCCAAAAAGACATTCGCCTACACAGTTGAAGTGTAGGCGAACCGAGTCTCCGCAGTCTGCGGACATACGTCTTACTTCAGATCGGCGATCGCAATGCCATCCATGTCGGCGTAGTCCTGGTTCTCGCCGCCCATGCCCCAACAGAAGGCATAGTTGCTCGTTCCCACGCCCGCATGGATCGACCAGCCCGGACTCACAACAACCTGCTTGTCCGAGATAACGAGGTGCCGCGTCTCGTCCTTCGGTCCCATCATGTGCATCACGCGATGGGACCCGTCCACGTCGAAGTAGAGATACACCTCAGAGCGACGCATATGGACGTGCGGAGGCATCGTGTTCCAGTTGCTTCCGGCCTCAAGCAGCGTGAATCCCATCACCAGCTGGCAGCTCTTTAGACCACCAGCGTGAATCGCCTTGTAGATCGAGCGCTTGTTGCACGTCTCAATCGCACCCAGCTTGACTGCTTCAAGATCCGCAAACTTCACCATTGCCGTCGGATGCACCGCATGCGCCGGATAGCTCAGCAGGTAAAACGCCGCCGGAGCGCCCTCGCTTTCACTCGCGAAGATGACTTCCTTACTTCCGCGCGCAACATACAGGCAATCCAACTTGTCCATGGCGAAGCTCTTACCATCGACCACAACGCTTCCCTTACCGCCGACGTTGAGCACTCCGAGTTCACGGCGCTCGCAGAAGTACTCCGCCCGAAGCTCGCTTGTAGTCTCAAGCGTCAGCGGAGAGATCGTGGGAACCGCCGATCCAATCACCGTACGGTCCAGGTCCACATACGCCAGGTCGATCGCGCCCGGTCGAAACAGCTCTTCCAGCAGAAACGTCTCCCGCAACTCCGCTGTCGTCATGCGCGGATAACGTACCGCATCCGCCATCTGGTAAAGCTTCATCTCTTCATTCCCTTCATACCAGCCATCTTGTCGATCTCGGATCCCGCGAGCAAAAACGCGCCCACGCCATAAACATAGCTCGATCCCGGTCCAAATGCTCCAGGAGCAGCACCGATCGGCTGAATCGAACCGAGCCTGCCATCTTCAAACACATGGCCCAGCATAGCCTTCCAGCTCTTCTCCACCACAGGACGATACTTGCCCGCGTCGAGAACGCCGTTGTTGATACCCCATGCCATGGCGTATGTAAAGAACGCCGAACCGGAGATTTCATCCTCTTTATACGCCGTCTGATCGAGAAGCCCTGTTCGCCACAGACCGCTTGGCTGCTGCAAACCAGCGATACGATCCGCCATCTCCTTGTACAGAGCAACGTACTTTGCACGCTGTGGATACTCGTTCGGCATCACAGACAACGTCCGAGCCAGACCGGCGAGCACCCATCCATTGCCACGACTCCAAAAAAGCTTCTGCCCATTGGCCTCGGTCTTCTGCAGGAAGGTTGCATCGCGGAAGTAGAGCTTGTCCGCCGGAACATAGAGATGTTCCGTTGTCAGATCCCACTCTTTATCGAGGAAGTCAAGATATTTGCGGTCTCCTGTAATCTTCGCCATCGTGGCAAACGTCGGCGGCGCCATGTACAGCGCATCACACCACCACCATAAATCCTTCTTCGGATCCCGCTCGCGGGCGATCACCTTGTCGAGATTCTCTTTCAAGGCAGCAATTCGCTTAGGGTCCTTCTTCTCGAGATATAGAGCCTCGTAGCTCTGCCCGATTGCCTCGTCGTCCGCGTGGTCGTAGCGCCCCGGAAGAAGCTGCCAGTTCACCTTCTCGGCATACTTCAAAACCGCATCGTGATACTTCGCATCGCCGGTCGTCGCAGAAGCTGCCAGTAGACCGCTATATAAAGGCGCATAGGTCCAGTCCTGCGTGAAAATCGCCTCGGAATGGCCAAGCTCCCAATCCGCCACCTTCTTCATCGCCGCACGCACGTCCTTGTGCGCGATCTTTGGCGAAAGCGAAGTGTCGATTTTTCCGGGATTATCGCTCGTATCGCCCGCCGCATCATGCAGAATCTTCGCGCTCGGACGTTCCGGAGACGTAGTTTGTGCACCCAGGGAAAGCGCAAAGACAACAGGAGTCGCAACCATCCACTTCTTCAAATCAAGCATTAGCTCTTAGGCTCCTCGACCTTGATTACGTAGTACGTAAACACCGTTCCCGGCTTCACCGTCGTCTGGTGGTTGATACCCGGAGAGATATGCAGTACATCACCTTTGCGGATCACGTGATCTACACCTCCAACCACGCTGGTTCCGCGTACCTCGCCGTTTGCGCCTTCCTTGGCGTCAGGAATCGTTCCACCCGTCAGCACATCGGCTTCGCCGGAGACGACGATAAAGAAGTCGTTGAAGTGCTTGTGCATCTCGGCTCCACCGGACTTTGTCCGAACCGTCAGCATCGTCAGATGGCCGGGATAACGCTCCAAGGTGACGCCGCCCTGTCCATCAGGCCGGGTCTTCGCTACCTGCAACAGCTCCGCAGCCTGCTTCTCAATCTCCGCAGCGGTTCTACGATCCACGGTGTCGTTCGTTACCGGAGGCAGCGCCGTCTGCGCCACCAGGGATCCAGACGCTACCGTTGCTGCCACAGCCAGTCGAGCAAAAAACTTCGTCATATCAGGATTTCCTTTGGCGCTAAAAGAAATGCGCAATTCCACCGTTCAACATACGGGAGCAGAGAAAACATGGTCAAGCGAAAGACGCATTTGCCCGCCATCCCCACGGGCAGTATCGTTAGCAGCATCATGACAAACGTCCTTGACACCTTCCGCCTCGACGGCAAAGTCGCCCTCGTCACCGGCTCCGCCTCCGGCCTTGGCGCTGCCATCGCCACAGCGCTCGCACAAGCCGGAGCGTCCGTCGCCTGCCATGGCAACCGCCGCCCCGCCACGGAGACCGCCGCAGCAATCTCCGCGACCGGTTCCAGGTCCGCAGCCTTCTCGGCGGACCTCTCCTCGACTGAAGGCCCGCGGCACCTCATCACCCAGACCCTCGACACCTTCGGCCAGATCGATATCCTCGTCAACAACGCGGGAACCATCCTTCGCCACGCAGCCGAGGAGTTCCCTCTCGACGACTGGATGACCGTCCTCCAGGTGAACCTCACCAGCGTCTTCCAGCTCTCGCAGCTTGCGGCCCGCGACATGATGGCTCGCAACGCCCCCGGCAAGATCCTCAACATCGCCTCGCTGCTCTCCTTCCAGGGAGGCATCCGCGTTCCAGCCTACGCAGCCTCCAAAGGCGGCGTTGCCCAGCTTACCAAGGCCCTCGCCAACGAATGGGCCGTAAAGAACATTCAGGTGAACGCCATCGCTCCCGGCTACTTCGCCACCACCAATACAGAGGCGCTGCAGGCCGACGAGACACGCAATCGCCAGATCCTGGAACGCATCCCTGCCGCGCGCTGGGGCAAACCCTCAGACCTGGCCGGGGCGGCAGTCTTCCTGACCTCCTCCGCCAGCGACTACGTCACCGGCACGGTCTTCAACATCGACGGCGGCTGGCTAGGCCGCTAGACGCCCTCGTGCCCCATTCTTTCGCGGCTTTATCGCGAAAGGGTGGGGTCGCGCAGAGCGCACAAACCTGGTCCCAAAGGAAATCGCTCTCCGCTGAGTTACGATTTCTATATCCCATGGAATCCCCCCTCCAATCCGGCGATCTCGAAAAACAACAACTCCTCTTAGATATCCTGAAGCAGCACGAAGGCCTCCTCATCGCCTACTCAGGAGGCATCGACTCCGCCTACCTGGCCTGGGCCGCCTATCAGGCCCTCGGCGACAGGATGCTCGCCGTCATCGCCGACTCCCCCTCGCTCGCGCGCACACACCTCGCCGACGCCGTGGCCTTCGCCGCGGAGCACGAGATCCCTCTACGCATCCTCGAAACTTCAGAGATGGAAAACCCCGCCTACGTACAAAACGACGCAACGCGCTGTTTTCACTGCAAGGACGAGCTGTTTACCGTCATGCATCGTGAGTTAGACACCTCGTCGTTCAAAGCCATAGCCTACGGACGCAACCTCGACGACAGCGGAGACTTCCGCCCCGGCCAGCGCGCCGCAGCGAATCACGCCGCGCTCGCTCCCCTTGCTGACGCTCAACTCGACAAGGCCACCATCCGCCGTCTCGCCCGAGCCGCGAACCTTCGCCTCTGGGACAAGCCCGCCTCCGCCTGCCTCTCCTCGCGCATCCAGTACGGCCAGCGAGTCACCCGCGAAACCCTCACCAAGATCGAGCAGAGCGAGGAAGCCCTCTACAAACTCGGATTCCACCAAGTTCGCGTTCGCGCACACGACGACCTCGCCCGCATCGAGATCGCCATTGAAGACCTTCCCCGCGCCTTCAACATCGAAACGGTCAAGGCGATCTCTGCCGCCGTCCATGCCGCAGGCTTTCGGTTCGTATCCATCGACGCGGACGGATACCGCTCGGGCTCGATGAACGACCTCCTTCCAGCCTCCGCCATCGCCGCCGCCAAGTAATCTGGCTTCGGATTCGGTACAGTGGACAGGTTCCTCATCACCTCCCCGGAGTTTTTTCATGCAACGCACTCGCAGAAATCTTCTCAGAAACGCAGCCACCGCAGCCGCTGGCGCCACACTCCTTGCCTCCGAGCTTCCCGCACAGATGCAGGCGCCGCAGAAGCGCGCGGCCTCCGGTAAACCCGGCCCCTTCCCCTTCACGCCTGTCGTCGGCTTCGGCAACCTGCTCTTCGTCTCCGGCATCGGTTGCCGGGTCAAAGGCACCATCGAAGAAGAAACCAAGTGGGTGCTCGATGAGTTGGAGAAAAATCTCACTGCGGCTGGCTCCTCTCTCGCGAAAGTCCTCAAAATGGAGGTCTACCTCGAAGACATCAAAGACTTCGACCGCATGAACGCTGTTTACAAAACACGCAACTGGGGGCCGATCTTCCCTGCGCGCAACACCACCCAGCCCGCAGCCTTGCCCACGGGCGACTACGGCATCGTCGTTGACTGCATCGCCTCTACCTAATCGGGAAGAACCTTTCAAATGAATCGCAACACCCTTCTGCAACTCCTCGCACAGGTACAGTCCGGTCAGCTCTCCATCGAATCAGCGACAGAGACCCTCTCGCGGCTTCCGTTCGAAGAGACCGCCACCGCAACCATCGACCACCACCGCACCCTACGCACCGGGATGCCCGAGGTGATCTTCGCCGCAGGGAAGACTCCTGCGCAAACGGCGGACATCTTCGCCCGGCTGGCAGCCTCAGGCACCAATGTTCTCGCTACGCGCGCTTCTGCAGAGCATGCCGCAGCCATTCCCTCCGCGACATATAACGACCTCGCCCGCACCCTGACGCTTCTGCAATCGCCCACACCCACCGCAGGCAAGATCGCCATCGTCTGCGCAGGCACCAGCGACTTACCCGTAGCCGAAGAAGCCGCCGTCACAGCAGAGCTCTTCGGAGCGCAGGTCGACCGCATCACCGATGTAGGCGTTGCCGGCCTACACCGCATCCTCGCCGCGCAGGACCGCCTCCGCTCTGCGGATGTCGTCATCGTCTGTGCTGGCATGGAAGGCGCGCTTCCCTCGGTTGTCGGAGGCCTGGTTGCCGTACCCGTCATCGCCGTTCCGACTTCGGTCGGCTATGGTGCCTCCTTCGGCGGTGCATCCGCGCTCCTTGGGATGCTGAACTCCTGCTCCCCCAACGTCACCGTCGTGAATATCGACAACGGCTTCGGCGCTGCCTACACGGCAGTCCTGATAGCGCGCGCTGTCTCCCAATAAACTATCCGTGCCCCACCCTTTCGCGTTCTCTGCGAAAGGGTGGGGTCGCGCAGAGCGCACAAACCGGATTTCTCAGGAAACCAAAAGCAGATCGCTCACTTCGCTGCGGGATGACAAAGCGTGGAAGCCTCAAAACCGGGTGCTTTGCGATCTGTGGGCTATGCGCAAGCGCATCCTTTCCTAAAAAACGATCAGAAGTGAAAAGGCCGGCAAAGAAGCCGGCCCTTCAATTAAAACCGTCGCAATAACTTACTGATTGACACCAGAAGCCAGAAACCCGCCATCCACCACCAGAATCTCCCCGGTGATAAACGCCGCAGCATCGCTCGCAAGAAACACTGCCGACCCTACCAGTTCTTCCGTCTTCCCGAAGCGCCCCATCGGCGTCCGCATCTTCAGTTCCTGCCCGCGCGGAGACTTGTCCAACAACTCCGCATTCAATGCAGTTCGAAACACCCCGGGAGCAATCGCATTCACCGTGACCCCATGTGAACTCCACTCCACCGCGAGCGACTTCGTCAACGCACCGACAGCGGCCTTACTCGCCGCATAAGCAGTCACTTCCTTCAAAGAAACGAAGGTGTTCAACGAAGCGATATTGATAATCCGCCCCGAGCCCTTCTCAAGCATATGTTTGCCGAAGATCTGGCAGGCACGCAGAGTTCCGGTCACGTTCGTATCGAAGATGTCATCCCATGTCTCTTCCGAAACCGTCAGAGTGGGCTCGCGCTTGATCTTGCCCGCGCAGTTAATCAGCACGTCCACGCGGCCGAACGCCGCAAGCGTCCCATCCAGCAGTGCCTGCAGCGAAGTACGGTCGCCCACATCCGATACCAGGCGCAACGAACGGACGCCCTTTGCCTCGATTGCAGCCGCCGCAGCATCCACCTGCTCCTTGCGTCGTGAGCTGGCAACCACATCCGCACCCGCCTCAGCCAGACCGACCGCCATTGCCAGACCAATGCCGCTTGTACCTCCAACCACCACCGCAACGCGGCCCTTCAGATCAAACAATGGGTGTCCCATAACTTCCTCTCTTACTTCTTCAGCTTCGTCAAAATTTCGGTGACTACTTCGTCAGGAGTCCGATCGTTCTTCACATGCAGGGCGTCGCCCGGATCTTCCAGAGTCTTGAACTGGCTGTCGAGCAGACCGGGGTTCATAAACTCGTGATTCCGCGCGGCCAACCGGCTTGCTATCAGCTCCTTCGAGCCTTCCAGAAGAACAAACTGAACGCTTCCCTCCGGCGTGTGCGCCGAAAGAATCTCACGATACTTCTGCTTCAAGGCCGAACAGGCCAGGACGCCGCTCGTTCCCGTCTCCAACCAATCCCGCAGCAGAACATTCAAGCGTTCCAGCCAAGGTTCGCGGTCCTCATCGTTCAGCGGTTGACCGGCCTTCATCTTCTCCTTGTTGGCCAGTGGATGATAATCATCGCCATCGGCAAACACCGCTCCACCACGCTGCGCAAGGAGGGTTCCGATCGTCGTCTTGCCCGACCCCGATACCCCCATCAACACCACGATCACTGGAATCACAGGCGCGCTCACAGTTTGTATGCCTTTCTTGCCAGGTTCACCGTCAGATCCTCAATCAGCTCGAACGCTTCATCCTCATCCAGCCGATGCTCGGCAACCAGACGTCCCAGGAAAGCGCAATCCACGCGACGGGCCACATCATGGCGAGCCGGAATCGATAGCAACGCACGCGTGTCGTCGTTGAACCCGCACGTGTTGTAGAAACCGGCAGTCTCCGTCACCTGTTCGCGATACCGCATCATGCCTTCAGGCGAATCATGGAACCACCACGCCGGCCCAAGCTTCAACGCAGGATAGTGCCCCGCCAGTGGCGCCAGCTCCCGCGAATAAGTCGTCTCATCCAGCGTGAACAAAATCAGAGAGAATCCCGCTTCATTGCCATACTTCGAAAGGAGTGGACGCAACGAGCGCACATACTCCGTGGGCGAGGGAATGTCCGCACCCTTATCTCGTCCAAATTTTTCGTAGACCTTCGTGTTGTGATTGCGCACAGACCCCGGATGAATCTGCATCACCAGACCATCTTCCACGCTCATGCCGGCAAGCTCCGTCAGCATCTGCGCCTGGAAGAGCTCCACGTCGGCAGCCTCAAAGGTGCCCTTGTAGATCCTTCCGTACAACTCCGCCGCCTTCGCTTCGCCAAGGTCCGCCGTCCGTGCCGTCAGATGCCCGTGATCCGTCGCCGTCGCGCCCATCTCTTTGAAGAAGGCACGCCGTTTCCTGAGAGCATCAAGGTACCCCTTCCAGCTTGAAACATCCTCTCCGGTCAGCCTACCCAGCGTCTCGATGTTTTCTTTGAAGCCCGCGAACTCCGCGTCGATCACGCCGTCCGGACGGAACGTCGGAACGATACGTCCCTTCCATCCGCTCGCGCGAATCTTCGCATGATGCTCAAGCGTGTCCGTCGCCGCGTCGGTGGTCGCCAGCACCTCAAGATTGAACTGCTCATAGAGCGCCCGCGGGCGAAACCCCGGTTCCTGCAGCTTCTTATCGATCGTCTCGTAGAATGCGTCCGCATTCTTCTCGCTCAGCCGCTCTGTGAAACCGAACAGATTTTCAAACTCGTAGTCGATCCACGCCCGTGTCGGTGTCCCCCGGAACAGGTAATAATTCCGCGCAAAAATCCGCCAGACTTCTCGCGGATCTGCTGCCTGTCCACTGATTCCGAGGGATTCCAAAGAAATTCCCTGCGAATACAGCATCCGAAATACATAATGGTCGGGCTGAATGAACAGTGCGGTCGGGTTCGCAAATGCCTTGTTCTCAGCGAACCAGCTTGGGTCGGTATGCCCATGCGGACTCACAATAGGCAGCTTCTCCGCTACCTGGTATAGCTTCCGCGCAACATCCCGCGCCACGCCCTCTGAGGGAAAAAGCCTGTCCTTATGCAACATTTCTTCGAGCCTCGCTTAATTTCGTCCGGACACACAGGCACTTGGCCTTTGACACGAACACAATACTGACATCCGGAATCATAGCCATGGATAGCAACATTGCCAATGGCTAAACCTTTATAGGACATTTGACCTGCTGGCACCAAGCCGGAACCGGCGGAACTTGCCTTGCCATGCAACACCTGATCATTTCCCATTCCCGGCATTCATCGGTTAACGTTGCCGTATGCATCTTCATCGGCTTCGCCTGCTTCCCTTCGCTGCCTGTTTGCTCGCGCCCTTCGCCCTTTCGGCCCAACTCGCGCTTATCCCCATGCCGCGCGAAGTTCACGATGCAGCCCCGATCAACGTCGTCAATGGCGTCTCCATCGTCTGCAATCAATGCGACAAAGAGGACGCTTTTGCCGCCGATGACCTGGGCAAAGCCCTCTTCGAGCGTGGCATCTCCGTCGCCTCCACCACGGCCCCACAGATCGCCCTCATGCGCGTAAATTCCAGCGAGGCCAAATCCGCACTCTCGAACGCCCACATCACTTGGACCTCCGACATGGACGCTGAGGGATACGTCATCCTCCCCGCAGGCAATGGCATCGCCGTCATCGGCCGCACGCCCTCCGGCGTCTTCTACGGCGCGCAGACGGCCAAGCAGCTCGTCGATGCAAACAAGATGCTGCACACCGCGACCATCCGCGACTGGCCTACTCTGAAGATCCGTGGCCTGGACGACGATCTCTCGCGAGGCCCTGTCCCGACCCTTGAGTTCCAGAAGAAACAGATCCGCATCCTTGCTTCCTTCAAACTCAACGTCTACTCGCCATACTTCGAACACACCATGCAATACGCCTCGCAGCCGCTCATGGCGCCGCCGGGAGGCTCCATCTCTGCTGCTGAGGCGCGCGAACTTGTCGCCTACGCCGCCAAGTACCACATCACCGTCATTCCCGAGCAGGAGGCCTTCGGCCACGTCCACTACCTGCTCAACTACGAACAGTACTCCCCCCTCTCTGAAACGCCACACGGACAGGTCATGGCCCCCGGCCAGCCCGGCTCCCTGCAACTCACTAAGCAGATGTTTATTGAACTCTCGCAGATCTACCCCAGCCCCTGGCTTCACGTCGGTGCGGACGAGACCAACGAACTGGGCCGTGGCCAGACCAAGGCCGACGTCGACGCGCGCGGCCTCGGCGCAGTCTATCTCGATTACATGCAGAAGATCGTTGCAGAGCTCAAACCGCTCAACCGCAAGATCCTCTTTTGGGGCGACATCGCCATGCACGATCCGGCGCTCGTGAAAGCCCTGCCGCAGACCTTCAAGGACTCAGTCATCGCCATTGGCTGGGAGTACAACCCGCAGCCGAAGGGCTTTGCTCCCTGGATCAAGCCCTACATTGACGCCGGTATCGAATGCTGGGTCGCCCCCGGCGTAAACAACTGGTCGCGTGTCTATCCCAATAACAACAACATGTTCGCCAACATCCAGAAGTTCACCGCCGAAGGCCAGAAAGGCGGCTGCACCGGACAGCTGAACACCATCTGGAACGACGACGGCGAAGGTCTCGTCAACTCCGACTGGTACGGCATTCTTTATGGAGCCGCCGCCGCCTGGCAGCAGGGCGAAGCTCCCATACCGCAGTTCCAGTCCGCCTATGGTGCGGTCTTTCACGGCGACGCCACCGGAAAGATCGACGAAGCCCAGAAGGAGATGATGCTTGCGCACGCTCTCCTCAAGGACAACTTCAAGCAGTCCGACGGCTCTGACCTCCTCTTCTGGGTCGATCCCTGGTCTCCCGATGGACAGCACCTCGGCGACCTCATCCGCCCCTATACCTCGGAGCTTCGTCTCCACGCCGAGCGGGCCATCGTCCTCGTCCGTCAGGCACGCATGACAGCGAATCTACGTGAGCTCGACGCACTCGATGCTCTTGAACTCGGTGCACGCCGCATGGATCTGATCGGTCTCAAGTTCCAGGTCACCGACGAGATCGCCAACTACTATGCGCTCGCCTCAAAGAACCAGACGAGCAAGGTAAAGACTGAACGCTCACTTGTAGGCAGCTCCCTAGGCGCGATCAACGGCGTCAACGGCAAGCTGCAGGATCTCCGCGATGGCTACTCGCTTACGCGCGATCTCTACGAACAGGCCTGGCTCAAGAGCTATCGCCCCTACTGGCTGCATAACAACCTCGCACGCTACGACCTGACCACCCAGCTCTGGCTCTCACGTATCGACAAGGTCCGCTCCGCACAACGCCAGTGGACAGCTACGCAAACGATTCCCACCGCAGCAGAACTAGGCATCCCGGCACCTCCGGTCACGGCGGCTCACTAAACTCAATGGCAACGACACTTGCAGCAAAGCAACTCATCACCGCGACCGGCGTACTCGACAACCCTTTGATCACGCTTGAAGGAGACCGCATCGCTGCGGTCTCCTCCCGCGAAAGTACAGAAGCTTCCAGCATCACGCACGACTTCGGCGAAGCCATCCTCACCGCCGGCCTCCTCGACATCCACATCCACGGCGCAGCCGGGCACGATGTCATGGAGGGCACAACCTCAGCCCTCCACACCGTCTCCGCTCACCTTGCCAAGACCGGTGTAACTGAATACCTCGCCACCACCGTCACGGCATCGCTCGACTCCACCTACCATGCTCTCGACGCCATTGCGACGGGCATCGAACGCACGCCCGAAGAAGATGCGGCGAAGATTATTGGCATCCATCTGGAAGGCCCCTTCGTCTCGCACGCCAAAAAAGGCATGCACCCGACCGAGTTCATCGTTCCGCCGACGGTCAACCTGCTGAACAAGTTCTGGGATGCATCGCGCGGACACATCAGCCTGATCACCATCGCTCCGGAGTTACCTAACGCGCTGGACACCATAGCGCGCGCCAAAGAACTCGGCATCCGCATCTCCATCGGCCACTCCAATGCCGTCCAATCCGAAGCCCTCGCAGGCATCGCTGCAGGAGCCACCAATGCCACGCACACCTTCAATGCCATGCGTGCGCTCAATCATCGCGAACCCGGTATCCTTGGCGTCGTTCTGGACGACGACAAGCTCTTTGCGGACCTGATCTGCGACGGCATCCACGTCGCTCCGGAACTGATTCGCCTCTGGCTCAAAGCGAAAGGTCCGCAACAGGCCATCCTCATCACAGATGCGATGGAGGCAATGGGAATGCCCAATGGCACCTATAAACTCGGCGGCACCGAAGTTCAGGTGAAAGACGGTCGCTGCACTTCTGCTGAAGGCGTCCTGGCAGGCAGCGTACTCTCTCTCGATCAGGCCGTAGCCAACCTGCAGACCTTCACCGGAGCCGACCTTCCCACGGCGATCCGCCTGGCGACCGCTAACCCTTCCCGCATGCTCGGCCTGCCAGAGTCCCTCATCGAAGGCGCTCCGGCAAACTTCAATGTCTACGTGCCCTCAGGTCATCGCGCCCAAACCATCCTCCGCGGCAAGCTCCTCGCATAGCCCCGTGCCCCATTCTTTCGCGCTCTTTGCGAAAGGGTGGGGGCGCGCGGAGCGCACAAACCAGATCCCTGGGGAGTGCTACAAACATTCATTCCGGGTCTTCAGCGCTTCAGAACAGCAGATCCCTCCGCTTCGCTACGGGATGACAAAGTCGGCGGAATGCACCCGCCAACTTCGCGCCGCACCAAAATCGGGCAAAACCAAAAACCAAGCTGACTCGCTGACTTGCTAAACCACTGACTTGCTGGCCCACATACCTATACACTTTCCACAATGCTCCCCAGCCGACTTCATCCCTTCGATCTCGCGCTCGTTGCGCTCTATCTGATCGGTATCACGCTCTTCGGCCTGCGCTTTCGTAGTTCCGACAAGTCTCTGAAGAACTACTTCCTGGCCGACCGGTCCGCACCGTGGTGGGCCATCGCCCTCTCCATCGTCTCGGCGGAGACCAGCACACTGACCATTGTCAGCATCCCCGGTCTAGCCTACGGCGGCAACTTCGGCTTCCTCCAGCTCGCCATGGGATACATGCTCGGACGCATCGTCCTCTGCATCGTCTTCCTTCCGCGCTACTTTGAAGGAAATCTCCTCACGGCCTACCAGTTGATCGACCGCCGCTTCGGCAGCACCCTGCACAAGGTCACCGCAGGTCTCTTCCTCATCGTCCGCGCGGCAGCCGAAGGCGTCCGAGTCTTCGCTATCTCCATCGTCGTTTCGCTCGCCATCGGCGCCGGAGACATCCTCTCCATCGGCATCATCTCGGCGCTCACATTGGTTTACACCTTCGAAGGCGGCATGGCCGCCGTCATCTGGACCGACGTTGTGCAGATGGGCCTGTACCTCTTTGGCACCATCGTCGCCATCATTACGCTTGGAACCCATGTACAAGGTGGTTGGACGACCATTCACGGCGTCGCCGGAGCTGCAGGCAAGTTCCAGATCTTCGACTTCGCCTGGTCGCTGACCAAGACTTACACCTTCTGGGCAGGCATACTTGGAGGAACGTTTCTCACCATGGCCTCACATGGCACCGATCAACTCATGGTGCAGCGCCTGCTTGCCGCAAAGAACATGCGCGAATCCCGCCTCGCTCTGCTCTCCTCCGGCGCAATCATATTCGTCCAGTTCACGCTTTTCCTCCTCATCGGCGCGGGCCTCTTCGTCTTCTACGGCCAGCATCCGCAGGCCTTCTCAACGGCAGACAAGATCTTCCCGACCTTCATCGTGCAGCAGATGCCGATGGGCATCGCGGGCCTTCTCGTCGCGGCGATTCTCGCTGCCGCCATGAGCAATCTCTCCGCCGCGCTTAACTCGCTCTCCTCCACCACGGTCGTGGATTTCTATCTCCATCTCCGCCCCAACGCGACCGAGCAACAGCGCACGATGATCTCCCGCGCCAGCACCTTCATGTGGGCGCTGGTGCTCTTCGGCATCGCCGTCTACTCCGTCTTCGTAGGAGGCAAAGGCCACGTCGTCGAAACCGGCCTCTCCATCGCCTCGGTGGCCTATGGCTCGCTTCTCGGTGTCTTCCTTCTCGGCACACTCACGCAGTACGCAACCCAAACGGGAGCCATCGTCGGAATGATCTTTGGATTCGCTCTCAATCTCGCGCTCTGGCTTCAGACCGCTCCTGTGCACCTTGGTATCTTCATCCTGCCCAAAGTCGCTTATCCGTGGTTCGTTCTCATCGGCTCGATCGTGACCTTTGCCATCGGCTCGCTGGTAAGCCTCTTCACCAAACAGTCGAAGTCCAAGGCGATCCTCGCGATCGCTCTTTGCATCGTCGGGCTTTCATCGAGCACGATGCACGGGCAGTCCAAGACCACCGCAAAGGCGCAACGCAGCATCCACGCCTTTGTCCCCGAGCCAACGAAGCCCTATGACTTCAGCGAAGTCGACACTCTCTTCGCAACGGCCATCAACGAGCACAAACTCCCCGGCGCTGTCTTTATCCTCAGCACCAACGGACACGTCGTCTATCACCACGCCTACGGAAACCGCCAGACAGACCCCACCAGCGAGCCCATGACGGAAGAGACCGTCTTCGACATGGCGTCCCTCACCAAATGCATCGCAACCGCGACCTCAATGATGCAGCTCTACGAACAAGGTAAGTTTCAGCTTGACGACCCGGTCGCCAAGTACCTGCCCGACTTTGCGGTCAACGGCAAAGAGGCGATCACGATCCGTCAGATCCTCACGCATCACTCCGGTCTTGCACCGGACGTCAGCCTCAAAGAGCCCTGGGGACTCGCCGCTCCCGATCGCGCCGAAGGCATTCGCCTCGCACTCACCTCGGTGCCCGCAGGTCCGGCAGGCAAAAAATTCGTCTACTCCGATATCAATTACATCGTCGCGGGCCTTCTCGTAGAGAAGTTCTCCGGTCAGCGCGAAGATGAGTACGTCCTCGAACACATCTATCGCCCGCTCGGCATGATACACACGCGCTACCTACCCTACGACAAGGTCTGCGGACGCAGCACCAAGGTCGGCGCGGCCGTTGTCTACAACCCGGACGGGCCGTTGGCCAAATGCGCAGGCGAAGCATGGCCCGGCGGTCTTATCGCCGAGATCGCACCCACTACTCACGACGACGAGGGCAACGCCCAGACCAACCCACACTTCAACCAGATCACGCGTGGCACAGTGCACGATCCCACCACGCGCCGCATGGGCGGAGTCGCAGGCCACGCCGGTATCTTCTCCACCGCTGGCGACATCACGATCTACGCTCAGGCCCTGCTCGACCGCCTCGCTGGCCGTCCGTCGAACTTCCCCCTCAAAACCGAAACCCTCCGCATCATGTGCGAACCTCAACAGCCCACCGGAAGCAAGAACCTCCGTGGCATCGGCTGGGATATCGACACGCCCTTCTCTCGTCCACGCGGCAATCTCTTCCCCGTCGGCAGCTTCGGCCATACCGGCTTCACTGGCACAACGCTCTGGATGGATCCGCGCACGGACACCTTCTACGTGCTGTTGAGCAATGCCGTCCATCCACGCGTCTCGCAGCCCATCACGCCTCTGCGTGGAGCCGTCGCGACAGCCGCAGCGAAAGCGCTCGGCCTCTATCCGGAGACTTCAGCCGAAGACGGAGGCGTTCTCAAATCCGCACCGCCAAAACCTGCGCACGCCACAGGTCCCGTTGTCACCACCGGTCTGGATGAGCTCGAATCCCATCGATTCTCCCAACTCGTGGCGCTTTCGAAAGAACACGATGGCCACTTGAACATGGGCCTCCTCACCAACGGCACCGGCCTGGATGCCGCAGGCAAACGCAACATCGACATCCTCCTCGCGCAGGCTCCGGCGAGGATCAAGCTGACCAAGCTCTTCTCGCCCGAACACGGCATCTCCGGCACGGAAGATCGCGAGGGCATTGGGTCCACCACAGACACGGCCAGCCACCTTCCGGTCATCTCTCTCTTCGGGGAGAAGCCCTCAGACCGTCGCCCCAGTCACGAGCAGCTCAAAGACCTCGACGCCGTTCTCATCGACCTGCAGGACGCGGGCGTTCGCTTCTACACCTACAAGACGGTGCTTGGCTATTTCCTGGAAGCTGCTGCTGAAGAGAAGAAGCTCGGCCACCGCCTCGACATCGTCATCCTCGACCGCCCCGCCCTCACCTCCGGCGTGCAGGTCGGCGGCCCTATGCTCGATCCCGACAAGCTGCACTACACCGCCTACATGGTCGAACCGGTGCAGCATGGCATGACCTTTGGCGAGATGGCCAACTTCATTAACGGCGAAAAGCATCTCCACGTGCCCGTTACCGTCGTCCGGATGGCAAACTACCAGCGCGGCCTCTGGTACGACGCCACGGGCGTCCCATGGGTGCGTCCCAGCCCGAATCTAGTCTCAGTGGAGGCCGCCGCTACGTACCCCGGCGTCGAGCTTCTCCAATACTCCAACTTCTCCGTTGGACGCGGCACGCCCACGCCCTTCCTCATCGTCGGATCACCTTTGATCCCGACCGACGAAGCCGCAAAAAAACTCGCTGACACGCTCAACGCACGCCACATCCCCGGCGTTCAGTTCGAGCCGATCAGCTTCACACCCACCGGCCCCAACCCCGGAGGAGGCAAGCTCTGCCACGGTGTCCACATTACAGTGACCGACCGTTCACGCATCGACGCTCCTGAACTCGGCATCGAACTCATCTCCGCGATCCACGCCCAATTCCCAGTGGACTTCAAAACCGACCGCATCATTCGGCTCATCGGCAACCAGGCCACGCAGGACGCAGTCCTCGCCGGCACCGATCCCCGCAAGATCGCCGCCACGTGGGACGACGACCTCTTCAACTACCGCCAGATACGCGCGAAGTATCTGCTCTATGGATTTTTGCCTCGGACAGATAGAGCACCTTTTACTTCGCCCTAACGCCCAATGATTCTATGCGTCTAAAATCACAAAGAGGTTACTTGCAACCAGTGAACTCCAAGCCGCGGACACAATGGATGCTGTTCTCTATTTTGTTATTCGTCGGCCTCTTCACGGGCAGTCTCAACTGCAGGTTCACCCAGATTAATCACGCTCCTCAGCGAACGGGTAGCCGTGCGGTCTTTGCGCAGGCCAGTCTTTCGGAGATTGCTCAGCGAGCAAAGCGCACGGCCCCCTCAGCCGTAGCCATCTCCACGCTCTTCCTTCTTGTTTTCTCCATCGCGAACCCAACCGCCGTTGTCGTCACGCACTTTGACAGGTGCGATCGCGTACATCACCGCAGCGACGCGAGCCTTTGGTTACCCTCGCTGCTCTTCCGTCCCCCGCCCGTCCCTTCCCTCGCCTAGCAAAAACGTCGTCGCGTTATCGCGACCAAAGTGTTTGGGCACTCGCGGAACTCCGCGCGTATGACGGCGACTAGCCGTCGGGAATGGACATCTCATGCAAAATCTAGCCTCAGTAACGTACGCAGAAGCGTGTACCCCGGAAGAACTCGCTGCAAGACGCCGCACGCTAACCGATTTAGCGATGAAAGAGCGCGCCTACTTTCTTAGCATCGCCACATCCATCCTGCATCACGAAGCGGATGCGGAGGACGCGGTACACGCCTCTTTCTGCTCGGCGTGGAAGGCAGTCGACCGCTTCCGTGAAGAAGCGGCGATGAAGACCTGGCTGACGCGGATCATCGCGAATGCAGCCTTCTACGAGTTGAGAAAGCGCCGTTACGGGCAGCTCGTCTTCATCGAAGACGAGCCCGAATCCGTAGCATCGGCGGAAGTCGCGGCCAGCCTGCTTACAGAGAGCCCTGAACAATTCAGCATCCGGCGGGCGCAGGTCGCACTTGTGAAGAAGCATCTTGCAAAACTCCCCGAAGAGACCCGGCAGATTCTTACACTTCACTTCTTCGGAGAAGAACCCATCGAGGAGATCGCAAGGCTACGGAGCAAGACGCATCGTGCCGTCGCTTCGCATCTGCAACGCGGAAAAAAACTTCTGAAAAAGAATGTGCAACGGATTCCCGCCTACATGATCGAACGCCAACAGAGATCCGCGGAGCAACGCGCCATGCGTCAGCTCGCTTAGACCTGCTCTCAGTCGTGGAGACCTTCCGCCACGGCTGAGAGTTCTTCGACCATTTGCTGTCCTTCACCTACGAGGACACACTCCATCGCTCGTCCCACCAGCACGAGCAGGGGTGCCGCACCCGCCTGCAGCGTCTCCAGTTCGGAGAGCCGCACACCGTCCACACGCTGCTCAGGCGTCGCTGCCTTGCTCACGGCCACCACGGCAACATCGCCTGCCACGCCTGCGGAGCGAAGTTCGCGAGCCAGCGCGGTGAAGTCCCGTCCCGGCATGTAGATCGCCAACGTCGCATCGTCAGGCAGTGCGCCGCTCCAGAGCGGAGGAGGCGCACTCTTGTCCGCCGCATGCTGCCCGGCAATCAGGATCAGCTTCGAAGCCGTCCGCCTGTCCGTCATCGGAACCTGCATCGCAGCCGCAGCCGCAAACATCGCCGACACTCCGGGCACCACCTCGACCTCGATTGCAGCCTCACGCAGAGCGTTCAACTCCTCTGCCGCTCGTCCAAAGACCATCGGATCGCCGGACTTCAACCGAACCACCATCAAACCGCGCCGCGACGAATCGATCATCAACGCATGAATCCCGGCCTGCGTAATCCGAGGCCGCCCACAGCGCTTACCCACACTCGTCACCAGAGCACGCTCGCTTGCCAACGCAACAATCGCATCTGGAACGAGATCGTCATGCAGCACCACATCCGCCGTCTCCAGCAGACGCAGAGCGCGCACCGTCAGCAACTCCGGATCGCCCGGCCCAGCACCTACGAGATAAACCTTACCGTTCACGACACCCTCTTGATAGAAGCCATATGTTCACGCGCAATCAACCGCGTCGGGCACTCCTGCGCGCCGCAGACCTCACGCTTTGCCAATTGATGCAGCAGCATCTTGCGCGGCTCTCCCAGCGGCTCCACAGCCGTCACCTCGCGGCGCAGACGTCCCAGTTCCATCAGCCATGGACCAAGGTCCTTCGGCAACTGCTCGTTGAGTTCCTTGCGGAGTTGCTGCGCAAACGCCGGGCTTTCACCTGCTGTCGAAATCGCGATCTGCAAATCACCGCGACGCACGATGGAAGGAAAGTAGAAGTCGCAGTAAGGTGGGTCGTCCACCGCATTGCACAGGATGCCGCGCTCCGTCGCCGCTGCATACACCGCACGGTTCACCGGCGCCACATTCGTACCGGCGACCACAAGGAACATGCCCTCCACATCGCTCGTCACATACTCGCGCCGCAGCAATGTAATCTCGCCGCTCGCAGCCCACTCCTCCACACGAGGATCGGCCTGCGGCGCAACCACCGTAACCGTCGCTTCAGACTCCAGCAACGCGCCGATCTTGCCCTCCGCAATCGCACCTGCGCCCACAACTAGGCATGGCCTCGCCGTAAGCTTCAGGAAGAGAGGAAAAAGGCTCATCCTACGTTCCCCGGAACACGTCCCGTCGGCAGGTCGCGCTCTACAGGAGCCACAATCTCGCCCGCGAGCTGTCCGCGCAACTCCTCGTTGCTGTAGCGAGCGAGGTAGCCGCGCAAGGACTCGTCGCTCGTGCGCTGCTTCATGTACGTCGTCAGCAGACGTTCAATCGCCACCGGAACCTCCGTGGCCGGAACGCGATATCCCACAGGCCGCGCGATGCCCGCGTGGTCTCCCACAGCGCCGCCCAGAAGGAAGTAGTACGCATCCACCAACTGGCCGTCCTGCTTGATCTTCTTGCCTTCAAGACCGATATCGGAGATCCAGCTCTGGCCGCAGTTGTTCGGGCAGCCAGTCACGTTGATGCGCAGCTGCTCCGTGAACTCGGGCATGCGCTCTTCCATCTCGTCGACGATCCAGCGCGCAAAGCCCTTGGTCTCGGTGATGGCCAGCTTGCAGAACTCGGTCCCCGTGCAAGCTACGGTCCCGCGCCAGAAGCTCGAGCCCTCGACGTGCAACTCCAGTTTGCTGATCTCAGCAATCAGGTCATGCACCTTCTCGCTCGGCACACCCATCAGGATGATGTTCTGCTGAATCGTGCAACGCAGATCGCCAGAGCCGTACTTGTCTGCCAGGTCCGCCAGCGCGAAGAGCTGATCGCCACTCAGGCGTCCGCGGAGAACAGTCAGGCCCACATAGTTCAACCCTTTCTCCTTCTGCGGATGAACACCGGTGTGATCGCGGTACTGATCGCCCGGAACATTCTCCGCCGGAGCGGCATCGAACTTAAAGCCCATGCGCTTCTCTAACTCTGCAAGGAAGCTCTCAGCCGTCCAGCCATGCTTCAGGAAGAGAAATTTAAGACGGGCCGTCGTTCGGCTCTCGCGCAGAACCGTCTGCTCGCGGAAGATCTCCGCGATTTTGATGCAGACGTCTTCCGCCTGCTCCTGCCGAATGAACGCATTCAGCTTCACCGCGAGATGCGGGTCCTTGGAGAGACCGCCACCCACGCGAACAGCGAATCCAAGCTCGCCTTCTGCGTTCGCCACACCGGTCAGAGCAATGTCGTTGATCTCCGGATAAGAGCACCAGATCGGGCAGCCTGTAATGCAGATCTTGAACTTGCGAGGCAGGTTTACAAAATCGTTGTTGGCCATAAGCGTCGCGGCGACCTTCTTCGCTATCGGCGAAGCGTCGAAGAGTTCGGCACCGTCGTGCCCGGCCAGTGGGCAACCGGTTACATTGCGAACGACGTCTCCGCAGGCTCCCTTCGGCGAAAGGCCTACCTTCTCGAGTGCATCCACAACCAGCGGCAGGCTCTCAATCGTCAGCCAGTGAAACTGGATGTTCTGCCGTGTGGTGACGTCGGCCAGGTTCTGTCCGTGATCCTTTGCGATTTGGGCGATCACGCGCGTCTGCTCACTGGTCAGGATGCCGTTGGGAATCCCGACGCGCATCATGAAGTACTCGGTGACGAGGCCCTCTCCACCCACGCCGCCGGTAGCCCCGGCGCCATCTCCCTGCGTATAGATTCCCCACCACTTAAAGTAGAGATTGGCCCAATCAGGAACGACGGCCTCGCGTCCTTCGCGCGCAAACTGGCGAACCTCTTCCCACGCCTGCCATGGGTTCTTCTCCAGCTTCAGACGCTCGGACTTCTGCGCCTTCGTCTCTTTCTTCTCGACCACCGCACCCGCAACCTGCTCCGCCATTCTTCTCGTCCCGCCTTCTAAAATCTATGGTCCACAAACAACAAAGCCCACGATCGGTTCTGGTTCGTGGGCATGCGCAATATCTAAATTCGATCAGAGCGTCTTCAATTCCAGACACGCTCGAAGGAACGCGCGAACCCTACACACACGCAACAACAGCGCGTATTGGTCGCACCCATCGCTTCGACACTCAAATCCATCACTACTTCAGGTTAAACTCTGCATTGGCGCAGGTCAAACGCCGCGCTTCAGGCCAGCTTCATCTCCTCGCCCTTTCGCTCCCGGCCTGCCGCTGCGAGCGCCGCCACTACCACTGCGACCACAACGACCGTCCCTGCCATCACGACCGTCAACCCACCGAACCGCGCCGCGAGCGCCGCCTGAAACACCGCATTCCGAGAGGTGATCAGGTTGCCAAGTTGATAGGCCAACCCGGGAAATGTCGCGCGGACGGCAGAGGGTGATAACTCGTTCAGATGAGCCGGAATCACGCCCCAGGCACCCTGCACCATGAACTGCATGAGGAATCCGCCCACCATAATCACGCCCATGGAGTGCGTATAGGCCCAAAGCGGGATCATCGGAATGGCCAAGAGGGCGGCCAGCACAATGGCCTTCCGCCGGCCCAGTTTTTCCGACAACGCGCCAACGCAGATCCCTCCGAAGAGAGCGCCCAGGTTTGCGATAATCGAGATCTTTCCTACCTCGGCAGGGGCAAAGCCTTTCGTCTTCTCCAGGAAGGTGGGGTAAAGATCCTGGCTCCCGTGGCTGAATGCCGTGAAGGCCGTCATGAGCAAGACAAGAAAAAGGAACGACGGCAGATAGGCCCCTACCTGGCTCCATTGAAACTTCGGCTTCACGGGATCGGCGTTCCCCTCTTTCCAGGCCGGCGATTCGTCCACACCCATGCGAATGAAGAAGACCAACGCCGCCGGGAGCGCACCGATCATGAACATAACCCGCCAGTTCGTCAGCATGCCGTGACCGTGCAGATGCGGAAAAACAAGCCAGTAAACCGCTGCGGCCAGGAGATTTCCGCAGACGTATCCCTCTTGCAGAAGGCCGCTGAAGAAGCCTCGACCCTTTGGGGGCAGCGTCTCAAAGGCCAGCGCCGCGCCGACGCCCCACTCACCACCCATCGCTATCCCAAACAAGCCGCGGCAGACCATCAACCAGCCCAGGGTGGGCGCGAATGCACTCGCAAGCTCGAAGACGGCAAAACTGATCACGTTGAGCATGAGTGTGGGTTTTCTTCCCCACCGCTCCGCCATCGCTCCAAACAGAAGTGCACCCACTGGCCTCATCGCCAAGGTCCAGAAGAGACATTCAGCCACTTTCTTGATGCCAACCGAAAAATCTGCGGCGATCGCAGAGAGACAATAGGTCAAAATAAAGAAATCAAACGCATCCAGTGTCCATCCGAGAAAACAAGCGACAAAGGCATTGCGCTGCTTTACTGTGAGTTGCCGAAAGTTTTCCAGGATCCCGCTTGCCATATCTGCGGAATCCTATCAGCTTCGACACAATCTACCTCCAGAAGTTTTTCCGGCAGGTATTTCTCGTGAGATAAAGAAACGGATGAATCCAACAGGTGTTGTTTTACATCCATTACAGCTGCCAGCCATACGGCAAGATTCAGGACGCAAGTCCTTCAAGGAGTCCGACCAATGAAATTTCACCTCACTCGCCGCAGCGCTCTCTTCGCCTTCGCGCTCGCCTCGCTTTCCTTCGCCCTGCCCACCTTTGCGCAGGTTTCGAACTGGAAGATCGACCCGAATCACTCCAGCGTCAACTTCCAGATCCGCCATCTCGGTGTTTCCAATGTTCACGGTGCCTTCTCGAAGGTATCTGGTGATGTTGTCTGGAATGAGAAAGATCCGACTAAGTCGAGCGTGATTGCCAACATTGACACCACAACCGTTAATACCGATAACGAGAAGCGCGATGGCCATCTCAAGAGTCCTGATTTCTTCGATGTAGCCAATTTCCCGACGATGACCTTCAAATCAACATCGGTGAAGAGCGTCAACGGCAAGCTGCAGCTGATCGGCGACCTCACCCTCCATGGCCAGACGAAGTCCGTTACGCTGGACGTTGAAGGTCCCGTTCCGCCCCAGACGAACAATGGGAAGACCGTCAGCGGCTTCTCCGCGACCGGTCTCCTCAAGCGTTCTGACTTCAACTTCGGTCCGAAGTTCGCTCCTCCTACCCTCGGAGATGAGATCAAGTTCACAATCGACCTCGAAGTCGGAAAGCAGTAACTTCGTACAAACAAAACGAGGCGCGCCGGATAGGCGCGCCTCGTTTGCTGGCCGAGGGACTCCTTAAACTACTTTCGTCACCATCTCCGGTGCCGTTTCATCTACGGCATAACGTTTCAACAACTGGTGGTGCATACAGTAGAGGGCCAGTTCCAGCCGATCGCTTACACCGAGCTTGTCATAGACCTTCCGGAGGTAGTTCTTAATCACCTGCTCGGTGGTCCCGATCTGGTAAGCGATCTCCTTATTGCGCATACCGCGCGTGATGCAGCCGATGATGGCAAGTTCCTTCTGAGAAAGTTTTGGCTGCGAGCGCGGGTTCATCAACTGAACCGCCTGCGAGCGGTAGGCTTCAATTACCCAGCTGACGGACTGGTTGTCGATCCAGGTCTCCCCCGCTGCTATCTTCCGAACGCACTTGACGAGCAGGTCCGGGGAAATCGAGCGCGGAACCACGCCGCGAACTCCGCGACGGTACATTTCCACCGTATTTGCCTCGTCCGACTCCAGCACCTGAACAATAATCTTCGCCTGCGGTGCCCGGCGCACCAGTTCGGGGATGGCGTCGACAGCCCCAGCCATCAGTTGGCCTTCGATGACTACGACATCGGTAGGATAGCGTTGCAGGGCCGCGTAAAGATTCGCCAGGGTTTCGGCCTGCGCAATCACGCGCATGTCGTCCTCTAGCGCAAAGACCTTTCGCAGGCCTAGACGGTAGATGGCCTGTGAATCGGCGAGAATGATGCGAACCCCACCTGCAAAGCCGTCCTCCTCTTCAGTACCGTCTCGCTCATTACCAGGAAAATCAGACATTAGCTAAGCCCTTAAAAAATATTCGTCAATGACGGCTGCAGCCTGCAACGTCTGGCCCGATCTTCCATGGCGAACGATTCGTCCTACGCAATGAACCACAACATCCTTTTCATGACCCATGATGGCAGCCGGCATCATCATGGTGAACTCCACACGGCTATCGACCGCAGGCAGCTTCGCCACGGAAAACAGAACTCCGTTTGCAGATACATCCTCTGTCGTTGCGGTCAGTTCCCCCTCATCCGTATCCAGAATGAGTTCGAGACGGAGTGGAAACCGAACTGCCGTGCGTATCGGGTCGACCGCAGGCCCTGCCTGCTTGCCGCTGTTTATGCTTTGTAGGTTACGCACAATACCTCGGGAGGTTACTGTAGTTACTCCAGAGTTTATGCGAACCGCTTTGAATTACAAGGCTAAAGATATTTAAGATGCAAAATCCCGATCAGGCGTCGTGCGCGATCAAACCCGCGCTTCCACCGACCCACTTCTGATCGCGATTATGGTCGACTCCCATCATCCTGCCCCGCCCCATGCGAACGAGATTCATGACCGGCGCCAGCGAACCCTCTTCCGGCCAGAGGTACATGACTCGGATCTCCGCTTGCGTGGGGCCCTCCGGCGTCTCGATAACCGGCTCAAAGATAACCTTTTCCTGAAGAAGCCAGTCTTTTCGCTCCGTCTGGGGAATTGAAGCGAGCGTCGCATCGTCCGGAGCGAAGACGATTCCCTTCCCGGCAAAGGAATAGAGCGGCTTCAAGACCCAGCTTTCACGATCTTCAGGGAGACGTTCTCTCCCTTCTCCACGAAACCAGGCATCGAGAAAAATCGCTGTCGGAACCGTCGCATGCTTCAGCCATGGCAGAGAGAACTTGCTGATTCGGAAGTACCAGTTCGGATGTCCGGCCCACTCAACATCGAGATCGTCTCGATAGTCGAACCCGGTCACGATGCGTTTGCGAACGATCTCATCCACGATGGCGCGGTTGTAGATCCGTTTAATGGGAATCCATCGCCCCTCGAACTCATATTCCAGCCGTCGGCCCGTCTTTCTCACCTTGGCAAGGTCTACTGTCCGGATGCCCAGGCGATCTTCATGTACCCGAAAATCCATGGCCGTCTTCTGCTTTTCCGGCTCGACCTCCAGAAGCACGACATGCTCAGGATCGTGATCGGCCACGATGACACGCTGCATCGTCTCCCAGTAAGACGTCGCATCGAAACCGCCCAAATAGACCTCATGCCTCAGCTCGAAGACCTCCGCATAGGCCTCCGCCAGAAGAGGCTGATAGCCGTAAACCGAAGGGAAGCCCTGCAGTTCCACTAGTTTCGGCTCCAGCTTGCCATCAGGACTTCGCACCAGACCGAAGTCCACCTGCAGAAACTGCGGCCGCCCCTCGTTGCCCGGAACGCGATAGGCGTCGGGAATCGCCGCATCCGACGCCCGCAGGTACTCCGTGCTCTCCATAAGCTGTTGTGTGAGTTCCACACCGGCGTTCACCATGGTCTGCATCAGCCCGGCAGGGATGAAAACTGGCGTCTCGCAGATACGTACCTTGATCGCGGTGCGAGACCGTTCCGCAACCCTGCGCTTCACCTCTGCGTACTTCGCTTCAGTCCAATGCGCATTGAAGCGCTCGCGTAAGTGCTTGATCATAGGCCGACAGTTTATCCCCGACTACAATGAATGGATGCGCCTCACCCCCCGTTTCCTGCTCTCTGCCTTCGACGAAGCACACTTCCCCAAGGAAGCGCAGACGCACAACGCCCCCGAGGTCGCCTTCCTCGGCCGGTCGAACGTAGGCAAATCGTCCTTGATCAATGCCCTTCTCGGAGGCACCCAGGCACGCGTCTCCTCCACCCCGGGGCGCACGCGCTCGATCAACTTCTTCGGCCTTTATGACGATCCCCGGCCCCAGCCCGAGGTCATCTTCGCGGATCTGCCCGGCTACGGCTATGCGAAGATCTCCAAATCCATCTCCGCCGAATGGTCGGGCTTCATCGATCCCTATCTTGCGGACCGGGAGACACTCGCTCTCTGCATCTGCCTGGTGGACACGAATATTCCGCCCCAGCCGCCCGACACGCAGCTCATCAACTACCTGCGCGAGATCCGCCGCCCGTTCCTGGTCGTGGGAACCAAGAGCGACAAACTCTCCAACAACACCCTCGGCAACTCAGTGCTTGCCCTGAAAAAGGGCCACGGCGTAGACGAAGTGATACCTTGTTCGGTGAAAGACCAGCGCAACATCAAGCAGCTCTGGGCTCGCATTCTGGCGACGCGCGACAAGCCTCTCGTCGACTAGATTCTTAGAGACGCGATCACCTTTGCCGTTGTAATTGCCTGTCCTACGTGCCGCTGCGTATGTTCCGCTACGTGAATCAGGATGCTTCCTACGGTGGTCGGAATTTTGGCACGTCCTAGCCCGCGATGGGCATTTAGATCGACAGGTTGCAAAGCCGCAAGGCGCTGGGTCGTCTCGCTCAGGGTTTTCTCGAACTCCGCAAACAGCGCGGCACTAGTCGAAGAGGGTTCACCCTCCGCGCGCAGAGCTGACAGCTGGTCTTCGCTCAGTGGATTCCCTTCTGCGTAGGTCAAAAGGCGGTCGAGACTGCGCGCGATATGGCGTAACTGAAATGCGACCGACGGGAGGCCATGCGGGCGCGATTCCAGAACCTCCAGAGGAAGCGGTTTACACCATGCCTCGATGTCCTCTCCGGCCTGCTCCAGGGCGTGGAGCACGGCGCGATGGACTACAGGAATATCGGTGTGCGTCTCGCGAAGCCAGGGCTCGGGTTGGGGTGCCGCCATAGGGTTTCTCTCCTGGAACAGGATATCCCTGCGCGACTGATAAACTTGGAAGCGATATGTTTGAGAATCTTCAGGAAAAACTTCAGCGGACCTTCAAGAACCTTCGTGGCCAGGGCACCATCACGGAAGAAAACATCACTGAGGCGCTCCGCGAGATCCGCCTCGCTCTTCTGGAGTCTGACGTCAACCTGACCGTCGTCGGGACGCTCATCGAGCACGTCCGCGAAAAGGCTCTTGGAACGCAGGTCGCTACCGCTCTCTCCCCCACCGAGCAGGTCATCAAGATCGTCCACGACGAACTTGTCGAGATCCTCGGGCGCGATACGGCTCGCTTCAAGTTCGCCTCCCAGCCGCCTACCGTCATTTTGATGGCGGGCCTGCAGGGTTCGGGCAAAACCACGACCAGCGGCAAGCTGGCGGGATGGCTGAAGAAGGGTGGACATCGCCCCATGCTGGTCTCGGTCGACGTTTATCGTCCCGCAGCGCGTCAGCAGCTGGAAATTGTGGCGAAGTCCATCGGCGCGCAGATCTATCTCGGCGATCTGAACGGCGAAGCAGCAGGTACGCCGCTGGTCGAACGCCTGGCACGCGAAGCCAAGCGCGAAGCAGCGAACTTTGGCTGCGACGTTCTGATCGTCGATACTGCCGGACGTCTCGGCATCGATCAGCCTCTAATGGACGAGATGGCTTCCCTGAAGAAGCTGCTCAACCCGAGCGAGATTCTCTTCGTCGCGGACGCAATGACCGGACAGGACGCGGTCAACTCTGCGGATGCCTTCCACAAGCAGCTTGGTATCACCGGCGTTGTCCTTACAAAAATGGACGGCGATGCACGCGGCGGCGCGGCCCTTTCGATTCGCAATGTCACTGGCGCTCCGGTCAAGTTCATCGGAACCGGTGAAAAGCCGGATGCGTTTGAGGCCTTCCATCCGGACCGTATCGTCTCCCGCATCATGGGCATGGGCGACGTCGCGACGCTGCTGGAACGTGCGGAAGAAAAGCTCGATCGCGGCAAGAGTGAAGAGTTTGCCAAGAAAGCGCTCTCCGGAGACGGCTTCTCCCTCGAAGACTTCCGCGATCAGCTGCGCCAGATCAAGAAGCTCGGATCGATGCAGTCGATCATGAAGATGCTTCCGTCGGTTGGCCCCTTCCAGGGTCTGCAGGCAGCGGCAGAGAACGTCGACGAAGGCCAACTTACGCGCACTGAGGCCATCATCAACTCCATGACGGCACGCGAGCGGGCGAACCACGAGATCATCTCCGGCCAACGCCGTAAGCGCATCGCGCGTGGTTCGGGAACCTCCGTACAGGACGTCAACAACCTTCTCCGCCAGTACGCGCAGATGCGCAAGATGTTCAAGGGCATCGGCTCTGGCGGCGGCAAGATGCAGCGTCGTCTGATGAGTCAGATGGGCGGCATGAACCGGTTCGGCCGGTAATGATGTCTGCACTCCAGCCGCGTCTCGACGAGATTACGCAGAACACACGGAAGCTCGTGCAGGAAGAGCGTCTGGCCATCGGTGAACGTGCCGTGGCGGACCTCTTCGAGAGCGGCATCGAAGACCGTGCGCTCAAAGTCGGAGACATGGCTCCCGCCTTCGCTCTCCCGGACGCCATTAGCGGCAAGATCATCAAGTCCAGCGATTTGCTCTCGCTCGGCCCACTCGTCATCGATTTTTTCCGTGGCCGCTGGTGCCCTTACTGCGTCACCGAACTGGAGACTTGGCGCGACCTGCAGCCTCGGCTGCGCGAACTGGGCGGGCTCGTCGTTGCGATCTCTCCGCAGACTCTGCGGCAGAGCGACTTTACCGTGCAGCAGCATGGCATTCCCTTCCCTCTTCTTCGCGATGAGGGCTGCACGCTCGCGGAAAAGTTCGGCGTGGCGTACGCGCTCACACCGGAGATGCAGCGTTACTACCGCTCCATCCTCGTGAATATCCCGTTCATCAACGCAGGCCGCAACGTGATGGCCTCGGCGGACGCAGCTCTGGAGCGCGACTGGATGCTTCCTATTCCCGCGACCTTCGTTGTGAACCGCGATGGCATCATCACCTTCGCCGAAGCGCATGCAGACTTCCGCGTTCGTCCTGAGCCGGAAGAAGTTCTCGCTGCGCTTCAGCGCAGCTGAAACTCTGGCGCTCCCAGAACCAACGCCGTGAGCATGTCGAGTGTCGAAGCAGAGTTGGCCGCTCCCGCCGAGGCAGACTGATGCAACTGTTGCAGGATGAGGCCATTCGTCTGCGCCGAAACCTCTCCGCCCACCAGCGTCGTCTCCAGAACAGAAAGCGCCAACTCGGCACCAGTTCCTGTAGCTACAGAACTTGCACCGGAAGCCGCCGTGATACCGGGCGTTGTGGTTTCTTCCATCTCGGGATCTGAAGCCCTTTGTGAGATGCGCACCTCATGCACCCTGGCGGCAGACGGTGCACCGCTTAAGGGCGCGGCCTTTACGCTCGCTCGAGACGCAATCGTGGAGGGTGTCGTACCTGCGGGCTGAGACATGAGTCCCAGCGCGAGCAGACGCGATGAATCAAAGCGCTGTCCCCCGAATTTCCCTCCCGTAAGCGTCAGGGCGAAGTTCAGCCGGTCCAATAGAGCTCCTGTGTTCATCCACTTGTCTGCGGTAATGTAATAACCGGTCGGTGGCAAAGCGCGATAGAGTCCCATGCCCATCCGGTCGATCGACTGCACGATCGCTCCGGGATTCGTTGGATCAGTTGCCGTGGTACGAAAGGTGGATGCAACAAATTCAACTGGCGTCTTCACCTTGTTCCGGAAGTATTTGCGCGAGTTGAACTCCGGCGTTTGAACCAGCGTCCGAAGCATGGCGCGGATATCTCCGCCGGTCGTCATGTACGTCTGCGCGATTCGATCGACCGCAGAGCCCGGAGGATCGTCCGCGAGGAACCGCTGCGCGAGTTTCCACGCGATAAAGTGAGCGGTCCTGGGGCTTGCAGCCAGGGCCTTCAGCGCAGTCGTGCCCTCGTCCGCCTCGCCGGCTGGAATGGTCTGTCCGAGCCACTGCTTTGGCCCCGGCTCGTGCTTCTTCGGGTCGAAAAGGTACGGTCCCGCGAGTTCCGGGTGATCGACGGACCACCCCGTAAGCACCGCCGCCAGGCTGGTGACATCCGCCTGCGAGTAACCTCCATTGACCGAGAGCGTGTGAAGCTCCATGACCTCACGAGCATAGTTCTCATTCAGACCACGATTGCCGCGTTTGCCATTCGCATTGTTTCCGCCGTTGGCTGGTGAGTTGGGACCGATGGAGAGCCAGTTGTCGAGGTAGATCATCATCGCCGGACTCGTGGCCGTCGCGAGGAGCAGATCGCTGAACTTTCCCAGCGCATTCTTGCGGATCACATCCCGCTCGTAGGCCGTCGTGTACCACTGGTCGGAGTCCTTCGGAGCGTAGATATTGAAGTGGTTGAACCAGAAGTCCGCCATGACTGCCTGCAACTGGCGTTCGGAGAGAATATCCCGCAGAATCCGCGCCTGCGTCAGTTCATTCAGGGCGAGGTAGCTCGGGCCTACTCCAGCCGCCATGCAGTGGAAGTACTCGCGCTCACGTGGCGTGAAGTCCGCCATGAGCGTGTTCTTCTGCTGCCCTGCAACATTCTGAGTGAAGGCGGCGCGGTCCGCCACCGGCAATGCGAGCAGCGCCTTCATCCGCTCAGCTTTCGGCAGAGAGAAGAGTTGCCCTGCGATTCGCGACGCGGTGGCCTTGTCGATCTCCTTTTGCGGATCGACCGTCCCTGCAGGCGCGGCAGCGGTTGCATTCAGTTGCGCCGTGCGCTTCGCATCGCGCTCAAGTTGCAGTTTGTAGATCTGCACCTCATAGACCGCGGCAAGCTGAGGATCGGAGGGAGGCTGTGCTTTGCCATCGGCTATACGGGTAATGGTTCCCCGATCCGGGAAGGTCGCGAGGACCTGTGCCGAGGCCATAGTGAGCGTAGGATAGTCGCGCAGTCGGCGCTCAAGATCGCTATCAGGAATCGCCGCCGGGTTCAGCTGCTGCTCGAACCACTTATCCGGGCCATCCGCTCCTGCGGCGACCAGTTTTTCGACTTCGCCCGGCCTCACACCAAAGGTAAAGCGATCCAGGAACTGCGATGCCCTCTCGCGCGCCGACAGTGGAGTGCTTACGACAGCCTGCGGCTTGGCCTTGGGCTTACGGTCCGCTGCGTGGGCCGAAAAGGTGGCCAACGCACCGAAGAGTAAAAATCGACTAAGGGCCCAAAGGCGCATGCACACTCCTGTTGCACATCGGCGAGTCGACAGTAAGGACGCGATCCCGCGGCGAGAAGTTGCGCCTACCGCGATACGGCTACTTTAGGCTTTCCCTGCGCAAAGCGCTTCTGCAGAGACCACAGGATCCGCAGGCCTAGAAGGATCGCCAGCACAAGGCCGTCTTTCCACCATTCCAGATTTCCCTTTTTCAACGTCCAGGCGAAGTGGATCACCGCCAGAGCCGCAGCCGCATAGACAGAGCGATGCAGCGTCTGCCACGGCTTGCCGCCCATCTTCCGCATCACCCACTGCGGAGATGTGATCGCAAGCAAAAAAAGGATGAACCAAGCCAGCAGTCCCACCTGGATGAAGCGCCGCTTCTGGATGTCGTCCACCATGACCGGCCAGACGGCCCGCCATTGCTCCGCAATCCCGTGAAGATCATGCAGACGCAGGTTGCTGAATGCGCCTGCGATGTCGAAACCGGAGAACAGGAACACATACGTCGCCAGGTGCAGCGTCGCATAGAAAAAAGCGTAGAGGCCAAGCATTCGGCGAAACCGAATCAGCCAGGCCAACTTCGACGAGATCCGACGCACCGGCGTGATCGCCAGCGACAGCAGAAGCATGTACATGGCCCAGTTGCCCGTAAAGTGCGTGATCGAGGCAACGGGATCTGCGCCGAGGTTTGCCTGCTGTGCCTGTCGCAAAAGCACACCCAAGGGAAGCAGGCACAGCAGAAAGACCAAAGGTTTCAAAAAACGGATTACGTTGTTGTTCATCGTTCCTTGGCCAGCTAGAAGTTTTTGTTCAGGTCCATGCCGTTGTACAGGCTTGCCACCTGATCCGCATAGCCGTTGAACGGAAGCGTCTTGATGGTCTTCGGGAATAATGAAGCGTCGATGTGCCGCTCCTGGCTCTGGCTCCAGCGTGGATGACTATGATTCGGGTTTACGTTCGAGTAGAAGCCGTATTCGCTCGGGGCCTGATCGTTCCATGTCGTCGGCGGCTGCTTGTCCAGGAAGCGGATTTTAACGATCGACTTAGCCGACTTGAAACCGTACTTCCACGGCACAATGATGCGAACAGGCGCGCCCTGCTGGTTCTCCAGCGTCTCGCCGTACGCGCCAAAGGTGAGCAGCGTCAGAGGATGCATCGCCTCGTCCATGCGCAGACCTTCGCTGTACGGCCAGTCGTAGCTGTCCGGACGCTCCGGCTGCTGCTTGTGATCATCGAGCGAGAGGAACTGAACGTACTTTGCGCTCGGTAGCGGATTGCAGGCCTTAATCAGCTCCGAAAGTGAGTAGCCAACCCACGGGATGACCATGCTCCAGGCTTCCACGCAGCGAAAGCGATAGGTGCGGTCTTCCAACGGGCGATAACCCGCTAGCTGATCGATATCGAAGGTGAGCGGCTTCTGCACCTTGCCCTCAACGGAGATCGTCCAGGGTCTCGTGCGGAGGTTCTTCGCGTAGTGGGCCGGGTCCGACTTGCCCGTCCCGTACTCGTAAAAGTTGTTATACGTGATGGCCTTTTGCTTTGGAGTCGGCGCTTCGCCGACAGTATATTTACTCGGCACCGTCGACAGCTTGCTCGAAGCCTGCACGACGCCCGTCGAAACATAGGGCGGCAGACCGTGCCGCAGTTCGTAGGCGGCGCCTACGGCAGCAAGACCGCCGAAGATAAGGTTACGGCGATTCAGAAACCGGTCGCGCGGCGTAATCTCGGACGATTTAAACTCGGGGGTCTTACCGATAAGCATGGAAACTTCTCCTGACCTTCAATGATATGACGCTACTCGTGGCATCTTCGATTTTGTTTCGCGACACTTTCACGCGCCACAGGTTGCGCATCCGTTCTGTGTACGCCAGACTGTAAGGCGACGCAATCAGCGGCGAGGATTCGATTTATGTTTTCGGACGACAGAAAAAAAGAACTTACCAGCGTTGCGGACGCGTTGCGGGAAGCGCGTCAGTACGGCAAACCACTGGCTTCGGTGCACGAAGCCCACACACCCCAGACGCTGGAGGAGGCCTATTTCATTCAGGACTCGATTGCCCCTACCTTTGGCCCAAACGGTGGCTGGAAGGTCGGCGCTCCCTCGGCTACGGAGACTCCCTTCTTCGCCCCCATGCCCAAGGCCTGGATCAAAGAGAATGCCAGCACACTCTCCGATACGCGCCACCGCCTTCGCGGCGTCGAGGCGGAGATCTCGTTCCTCATGGGTGAGGACCTCCCTCCCCGTGCCACGCCCTATACGCGCGAGGAGGTGATCGCCGCCATCGCCAGCGCGCATCCCGCCATCGAAGTGCTCGAAGCTGGCCTCGAGGATCCACGCACAGCGCCCCGCATGGCGATGTTCAGCGATATGCAGATGCACGGAGGCTTCGTTCCCGGCCCATCTATCGCTGACTGGCAGACCATCGACTGGACGAAAGAAAGCGTGACCCTCACCATCGACGGCAAGGTTGAGCTGGAGCGCACTGCCTCCAATCCAGGCGGAACCGACCTGCTTCGCCTCATGCTGCACCTGGTCAACGAGGGTTCGGCCCGCACCGGAGGCCTGCACGCAGGCGACTGGATCACCACCGGAAGCTGGACCGGCGCTACATGGGTTCACGCAGGCGCAAAGATTGACGTCCAATTCACCCATGCGGGCCACGTTGGCCTGCAGTTCGCATAAACCCCAGGAGAAGACAAATGGCAACCCATCTGGACGGCGTGGAGTTCAAAGCTCCCGTTACCGGCGCGTGGAATGAGATCCTTACCCCCGACGCCATTGCGTTCCTCGCCGATCTGCAGCGCCTGTATAACGGCAAGCGCAAAGAGCTTCTCGCGGCGCGCATAGAGCGCCAGAAGAAGATCGACGCGGGCATTCTCCCCGACTTTCTGCCTGAGACAGCGGCTATCCGCAACGGCGATTGGACGGTCGCCCCTATCCCCGCCGACCTGCAGGATCGCCGCGTAGAGATCACTGGGCCTGTCGATCGCAAGATGATCATCAACGCTCTGAACTGCGGCGCGAAGGTCTTCATGGCGGATTTTGAGGATTCCACCACCCCCACCTGGAGCAACGTCCTCGACGGTCAGATCAACCTTCGCGATGCTATCCGCCGCACGATCACCTTCTCTGACGAAAAGACCGGCAAACAATATGCGCTGAGGGAGAATCCAGCCGTCCTCTTCATCCGCGCGCGCGGTTGGCACCTGGAAGAGCAGCACATGTTCGTCGACGGCGAACCGATGTCCGGTTCCATCTTCGACTTTGGGCTGTATTTCTTTCACAATGCGAAAGAGCTTCTTTCGCGCGGCAGCGGGCCGTACTTCTACCTGCCGAAGATTGAATCCCACCTTGAAGCGCGCCTTTGGAACGATGTATTCATCCGCGCACAGGAACAGCTCGGCGTCGAGCAGGGTTCGATACGCGCGACGGTGCTGATCGAAACCATCCTTGCCACCTTCGAGATGGACGAGATCCTCTACGAGCTTCGCGATCACTCGGCTGGCCTGAACTGCGGACGCTGGGATTACATCTTCAGCTTCATCAAAAAGCTGGCTGGCGACAAAAGCATCGTTCTTCCTGATCGTGGACAGGTCACCATGACCACCCACTTCATGCGCAGCTATTCCAAGCTCGCCATCAAGACCTGCCACCATCGCCAGATCCATGCGATGGGCGGTATGAGCGCCTTCATTCCGATCAAATCGGACGCGGAGGCGAACGACCGCGCTATCGCCCAGGTGAGAGCGGACAAGGAACGCGAAGCCTCCGACGGCCATGACGGAACATGGGTGGCCCATCCGGGCCTTGTTCCGATTGCGCTTGAGGTCTTCGACCGCCTTATGCCCGGTCCCAACCAGATCTCGAAGCAGCTCGACGACTACACCGTGACTGCAGCGGATCTTTTGCGCATCCCCGAAGGAACCATCTCCGAGGCGGGAGTCCGGCAGAATGTGGCTGTGGGTCTCGGCTATCTCGAAGCGTGGATGCGCGGCATCGGTTGCGTCCCTCTCTTCAATCTCATGGAAGACGCGGCCACGGCAGAGATCAGCCGCGCGCAGCTCTGGCAGTGGGTGCATCACAACGCTAAGCTCGACGATGGCCGTCCGGTGACAGCAGAGATGGTCGGAGGAGTCATCGACTCCGAACTTGAAGCGGCCCGCGAAAAGGTTGATGACCAGCGCATGGCGGCCTATGAAAAAGCAGCGGAACTGATGCGCCAGCTCGTTCGTTCCGAGACCTTCACGGACTTCCTCACTCTCCCCGCGTACAACCGCATCATGAAGGAAGAGACCTTCGCAACCGCCTAACCGCACAGCACCAGGAGCTTTTTGTAATGCAGAAAAAACGTCTCGGCAACAGTGATATGGAGATCAGCACGATCGGCTTAGGAGCCTGGGCCATCGGAGGTCCCGGCTCGAAGATCAGCTGGGGACCGCAGAATGACAACGACTCCATCGCCGCCATCCACAAGGCGGTTGAACTCGGCGTCAACTGGATCGACACCGCCCCGGCCTACGGCCTCGGCCATTCGGAAGAGGTTGTCGCACGCGCTCTCAAGGGGCTCTCCAACAAGCCCTATGTCTTCACCAAGTGCAGTCTTCTCTGGGACGAGGCAGGAGAGATCCGCAACGATCTCTCGCAGATCCGACGGGAGCTGGAAGATAGTCTCCGCCGTCTCCAGACCGACACCATCGACCTCTACCAGATGCACTGGCCCAAGCCCGAGGAACAGATCGAAGAGGCCTGGAGCACGATGGCCGATCTTCAGCGGGAGGGCAAAGTCCGCTGGATCGGTGTCTCGAACTTCTCCGCCGCGCAGATGGAACTAGTAGGCAAGATCGCACCGATCACCTCCAACCAGCCGCCTTACTCCATGATTAACCGCGCGATTGAGCAGGAGGTACTTCCCTACTCCGCCGCGCATAACATCGGCACCATTGCCTACGCTCCGATGCACTCCGGCTTGTTGACCGGGGCCATGACTCGCGAACGCATCGCCGCCTTCCCGGAAGACGACTTCCGCAAGCGCGCCAAGAACTACCAGGAACCGCAGATCACTCGCAATCTTGCCATTGCTGACCTGCTTAAGCAGATCGGCGCGGCGCATAACGTTCCTGCCGGTGTCGTCGCTATCGCCTGGACCCAGCGCGACCCCGCTGTCACGGCTTCCATCGTCGGCGGGCGCAACGCGCAGCAGGTGGAGCAGATCATTCCCCATAGCGAGTTTCGGCTCTCTGCGGACGAACTCACCCGGATCAACACCTTCCTCTCCGAGCACCCATAACTCGAACGGTGGCCCCTTCTTGTGTTCCGGCGAAAGGGTGGGGCCGCCGGGCGCGCCGGAACCGGGGATCGGTCGGGTAGGCCAGATCGCGGACGAGCGGCTAATTGCCATGACCAGTTACACATCGCAGGCATCGGTAAACCTGCTGGATGAATCGTACTTTGTACGCGAAAATTCGTCGTGTGCGAGGTGTGGTGTGGCGCGTCCTTACTGGTCCGGTCAAATTCAGATCTCTCTCGTCTCATTCTCAGTCAGCTTCTTCGTCGCAACTGAAGCCAAAAGCGAGATTCACTTCCACCAGATCCATCGCGGAAGCGGCGAACGTGTCCGCCACCAGAAGGTCTCTTCCAACGACGACGCGCCCGTCGAGAAGTCCGACATCGTCAAGGGTTACGAGTATCGCAAGGGCGAGTACATTCAGATCGAGCCTGAAGAGATCGAAAAGCTGCGTGTTCCGTCGAAGCACACGATTGACGTCCAGCAGTTCGTTTCGCTCGACGAGATCGACCCCGAATACTTCGAAAAACCCTACTTCGTGACGCCTCAGGGCGACAAGCAGATAGAAGCTTTTATTGTCGTGCGCGAGGCGCTCAAGGCGTCCAACAAGGCGGCCCTCGGCAAGATTGCCTTCGGCGGTCGCGAGCATGTCATCGCCATCACGGCAGCAGGAACAGATGAGCACCCGGGCATGATGGCTTACACCATGCGCTACGCCGAGGAGCTGCGCAACCCATCGACCTACTTTTCCGACATCAAGAAGGTCAAGGTCGAGAAAGACCAGCTTGAACTCGCGCAGGAGCTCATCAAGCGGAAGACGGCGAAATTCGATCCTTCGCAGTTCCATGATGAGTACGAAGCGGCCCTGAAGGAGATGGTCGAAGCCAAGGTGGAGAATAAGCCGATCCCACAGGACGAAGAACCTGCTCCCGCGCGCGGAAAGGTAATCAATCTCATGGACGCGCTTCGCAACAGCTTAAAGTCTGGGACGAACAAAGCCATCGAAGTTGAAGAAAAAGAAGAGAAACCA
>Ga0157290_10000026_pt1 | contig 70804 bp, 64 predicted proteins | sample NitcycUS149409B1_FD_108389 | JGI IMG/M metagenome (GOLD analysis project Ga0157290, IMG submission 108389) | Soil microbial communities from Arlington Agricultural Research Station in Wisconsin, USA - Nitrogen cycling UWRJ-S149-409B-1 | ecosystem: Environmental > Terrestrial > Soil >...
CTCGACGCCTACTACAATCTCGATAACGGCACCGGTCGCATTCGCGGCGTCTACCTCCAGGGAAACTATGCCATTGCACCCATCTTCAAGCAGTGGCTGGCACCGCTGGTCGACCTCTCCGCGACCACCCTCACACCGCGCGACACTGGCGGCACCGACCATCTCTCCTTCGATGCCGTCGGCCTGCCGGGCTTCCAGTTCATCCAGGACCCGATGGACTACGAGACGCGCACCCACCACTCCAACATGGACACGGTCGAAGCCCTCCACCCCACCGACCTCATGCAAGCGGCGGTCATCGAGGCGATCTTCCTCTACAACACCTCGGAGCGCGAAGAGATGATGCCCCGCAAACCCTTCCCCCACCCGGAACAGAACCGCGACCGCAACGCCCCCATCAAGGGCATCTTCCCGAACGCCGTCGAACCGGCACAATAACTGCTTCGTGCCATCTTTTCGCGGCTTTATCGCGAAAAGGGTGGGGGTCGGAGCCGCCCAAACCTATGTAAGTGGAGATCCGAAGGGATGCGCTTTGCGCATTGCCCACACATGCGCGATAAAGCTGCGCATGTATGGGGCACCCGGTTTTGGTTTCTTTACGCGGTAGTACGGGTGTCGAGGCCGAGGTCCAAGGAGCGGACGCTGTGGGTGAGTGCGCCGACGGAGATGATGTCCACGCCTGTGCTGGCGATGATGCCGATGGTTTCGAGGCGGACTGTGCCGCTGGCTTCGACTAAGGCGCGACCGGCGATCTGCCTTACGCCCTCGCGCATCTGTTCGAGGGTGAAGTTGTCGAGCATGATGGTGTCCACGCCAGCGGCGAGGACGGCTTCGATCTGGTCGGGGCGGTCGACCTCGACTTCGAAGTGCGCGGTGTGCGGGAGCGAGGCACGTGCGGCGCGCAGGGCTTCTGTGAGATCGCGTCGGCCATCGTCGGTGAGAACGGCGAGATGGTTGTCCTTGGCCATGACGGCGTCGGAGAGAGAGAAGCGATGGTTGTGTCCGCCGCCGCAGCGGACGGCGTAGCGCTCGAAGAGGCGCAGGCCGGGTGTGGTCTTGCGGGTATCGACGACGCGGGCGCGTGTCCCGGCGACCTCTGCGACGTAACGCGAGGTCATGGTGGCGATGCCGGAGAGGCGCTGCACGAAGTTAAGGGCCACGCGCTCGGCCTGCAGCACAGAACGAGCGGGGCCGGTGGACGTGGCGAGCACGTCTCCCATGGTGAAGGACTCGCCGTCTTCGATCAGAAGATCGGTTTTCGTAGACGGGTCTGTGAGCGACATGGCGGCGGCGAAGATCTCTCCGCCGCAGAAGACGCCCGGTTCGCGCGCGACGAGATCCGCCGTCATGCGCGAAGATGCGGGGATGAGCGTCTGCGAGGTGAGGTCGCCCCAGGGAGCGTCTTCCAGCAGAGCCATTTTAACGACGCGTTCGATGCTCCCGCGATCGAGGCCAACTAGCATGGGATCGTCACCGGGGAGTGCAGGACGATCTGATGCTTGAACTCCGGCGAAGGAGCGGGGAAGTCCTTGCGGTAGTGGGCTCCCCGGGACTCCTCTCGTGCGAGGGCGGCGGTGGTCATGACGCGTGCGAGGGTAAGAAGATTGCCGGTCTCGCGTTCTTCCACACTGGTGCCTGTGCTCTTCCAACGCTTCAACTGATCGAGTGCTGCGCGAAGGCCTTCGTCGTCGCGGTAGATGCCGACCTTGTCCCACATCAACTGTTGCAGATCGCGCCGCTGTACCGGAGTTGCGGAGACCTTCTGGTCGAGCGAGACGTTCATGGGGCGAGCGCTGTCGCTCCAGACGGGCCAGTTGTTGGCGAGGGTCTGGTTCACGCTGGAGAGAAGGAGGCGCGCTGCGCGTGCGGCGAAGACGAGGCTTTCGAGAAGCGAGTTGGAGGCGAGGCGATTGGCACCGTGGACGCCGGTGCAGGCGACTTCGCCGATGGCGAAGAGACCGCGCACGGAGGTGCGGCCCCAGACGTCGGTACGCACGCCCCCCATCCAGTAGTGCGCCGCCGGGGTGACGGGGACGGGCTGCTTGGACCAGTCGATGCCCAGACGGCGGCAGGCCGCGTCGATGTTGGGAAAGCGTTCTGCGAGAAACTCTGCGCCCATGGAGGTCGCGTCGAGAAGAACGGGTTTGCCGTCCTGCTTCTTCATCTGCTCGGCGATGGCACGCGCTACGACGTCGCGTGGAGCGAGGTCGGCGCTGGGATGCACGTTCTGCATGAAGCGCTCGCCGTTGGCGGTGAGAAGAACAGCGCCGTCGCCGCGTACGGCTTCGGAGAGGAGGAAGTTGCCGGGGACGGACATAGCCGTCGGGTGGAACTGGTAGAACTCGACGTCGGCGACTTCGGCTCCGGCGCGGAGTGCCATGGCGACACCGTCTCCCGTGGCCACAGCCGGATTGGTCGTATAGGGGTAGAGCTGGCCCGCGCCGCCGCTGGCGAGGATGACGGCTTCGGCTTCGAGACGCAGAGGCTTGCCGTTGTTGTCCAGGACATCCAGGCCGATGACACGATCGCCGTGCAGGGCGAGGTCGCTGGCGAAGGTGTGTTCCATCACGGTGACGTTGGCGGCGTGGAGTGCGGTGGCCAAGGCTTTTTCGATGGCGAGTCCGGTGGCATCGCCGCCCGCGTGCAGGATACGTGCATTGGAGTGCGCGGCTTCGAGACCGCGCGCGAGTTCGCCGTCTTTCTGATCGAAGGCGACGCCGAGGGCGATGAGGTCGCGCACGCGCGGCGGGCCTTCGTTGCAGAGGGCTTCGACGGCGTTGCGCTGGCTCAGGCCCGCGCCGGCCTGCATGGTGTCTTCGACGTGGGCTGCGGCGCTGTCGTCGTCCCACATGGCAGCGGCGATGCCGCCCTGGGCGAAGCGCGTATTGCTGTCCGCGATGTGAGCCTTGGTGACGAGCGTTACGGCGTAGGCCTTGCTGAGTTCAATCGCTGCGATCAGGCCTGCGATTCCGCTACCGACGATGACGATCTTCTTCATGCGGCACTCATGCTGGCCGGACCTGGCTTGGCCACGAGCATCCGTTCCAGGGCGATGCGTGCGAAGTCGGCGGTCTCTTTCGGGACTGCGATCTGGTTGAGGACTTCGCCGCGTTCGAAACCTTCAAGCACCCACGCGATGTAGCTGGGGTGGATGCGATACATGGTGGAGCAGGGGCAGATGACGGGGTCGAGGCAGAAGATGGTGTGTTCGGGGTGATCGTTGGCGAGGCGCTGGACGAGGTTGATCTCCGTTCCGATGGCGAAGACGGAGCCAGCGGGCGCGGCTTCGATGGCCTTGCGGATGTAGTCGGTGGAACCGGACTCGTCTGCGGCATCGACGACTTCCATGGTGCACTCGGGGTGGACGATGACGCGAACCTCGGGGTAGCGCGCGCGTGCGAAGCGGATCTGTTCCACGCTGAAGCGCTTGTGCACGGAGCAGTAGCCATGCCAGAGGAGGACGCGGGCGTTCTTCAGGGTTTCGGCGCTGTTGCCGCCGAAGGGAAGCTTGGGGTCCCACATGGGCATCTGTTCGAGCGGGATGCCCATGGCTTTTCCGGTGTTGCGGCCAAGGTGTTGGTCGGGGAAGAAGAGGACGCGCTGTCCGCGTGCGTAGGCCCAGTCCATGACGACGTTGGCGTTGGACGAGGTGCAGACGATGCCGCCGTGTTCGCCGCAGAAGGCCTTCAGAGCGGCGGAGGAGTTCATGTACGTGACGGGAATGACGGGGACGCGGCCCTGCGCGTCGGGCTCGGTGCCGTAGATCTCTTCGAGCTGCTCCCAGCAGTCCATCACGGAGTCGAGGTCGGCCATGTCGGCCATGGAACAACCGGCGGCGAGGTTGGGGAGGATGACCTTCTGGTTCGGACCGGAGAGGATGTCGGCGGTTTCGGCCATGAAGTGAACGCCGCAGAAGAGGATGGCTTCGGCGTTGGGGCGTGTCTTTACGGCCTGCGCGAGCTGGAAGGAGTCTCCGACGAAGTCCGCGTACTGGATGACTTCATCGCGCTGGTAGAAGTGTCCGAGGACGACGACGCGGTCGCCGAGGGAGGCCTTGGCTGCGCGGATGCGGAGGTCGAGCTCTTCCTTTGAGGCCTGGCGGTACTCCTGCGGAATGAGGCCCTGTCGGGGAGAGATGGCGGGGAGCTTATCGCCGACCGAAGCACCGGGGCCGTAGCTGGGGGCCTGCGCGTCGATGACCCATGGATCTTCTGCCAGTGCCGGATCGCAGACACTGCCAACATTGGCGTGAGCCCCATCACCTGACTGTTCGACGATGCGAATCAGTTGGATCGTCCCGTTTACCGATGCCACTTACGTCACCTCTTGCCACTTCAGTACGGCGCAAAACTACTACGCCAAGAACCTATAGGATAACGCCTGCCGAAGCAGGAGCTTGTGGGCATTGGATGACAAGAAGGCCGCTGCAGTCGCATAAGTAAACGCTCTGCAGCGGTTTATAAGACGAAGGTTCTATTTTGTTGCGTTGGCCAGGGCTAGGTTGAGTTCGAGCGTGTTGACGCGGGGTTCGCCAAGAAGGCCGAGTTGGCGGGGTGTGATGTGGCTTTGTACGAGGTTTTGTACGGTTTCTTCGGGTAGATGGCGCTCCCGTGCCACACGCTGCACCTGAAAGAGGGCAGCGGCGGGGGAGATGTCGGGGTCGAGGCCGGAGCCGGAGGTGGTGACGAGGTCTATCGGCACAGAAGTGGTAACTCCTTCGGTTGCCACACTTGCCTGTACTCGGTCAACGAGCGACTTGTTCGTGGGACCGAGGTTAGAGCCGGAGGAGGCAGAGGCGTCGTAGCCGGTTCCGGCGGCGGAGGGGCGGCTATGGAAGTAGCCGGGGCCGGTGAAGGGCTGACCGATGAGGCGTGAGCCGATGATCTCTCCGTTCTGCGTGATGAGCTGGCCTTCGGCCTTCTGACGGAAGAAGATGTGCGCGATGCCGGTGATGAGCAGAGGGTAGACGAGGCCGAGAAGGATGGCGGTGACGACTGTGTAAAGGCTTGCGGTGAGGAGATGCTTTTTCATGAGGTGTCCTTATGCCAGGTGCAGAGCGACGATGGCCATGTCGATGAGCTTGATGCCCAGGAAGGGAACGATGACGCCGCCGAGACCGTAGACGAGCAGGTTGCGGCGCAGCATGGCTTCGGCGGACATGGGGCGATAGCCCACGCCGCGCAGAGCGAGCGGGATGAGGCCGACGATCACCAGAGCGTTGAAGATGACGGCGGAGAGGATGGCCGATTCACCGTTATGCAGGTGCATGATGTTGAGCGCGTTGAGCACGGGGAAGACGCCTGCGAACATGGCCGGGATGATGGCGAAGTACTTGGCCACGTCGTTCGAGATGGAGAACGTGGTGAGTGCGCCGCGCGTCATGAGGAGCTGTTTGCCGATGGCGACTATTTCGATGAGCTTGGTCGGGTTGCTGTCGAGGTCGACCATGTTGCCTGCTTCTTTTGCGGCCTGCGTGCCGGAGTTCATGGCGACGCCTACGTCTGCCTGTGCGAGCGCGGGGGCGTCGTTGGTTCCGTCGCCGGTCATGGCAACGAGCTTACCTTCGGCCTGCTCGCGCTTGATGAGGTCCATCTTGTCCTTGGGCTTGGCTTCGGCGAGGAAGTCATCCACGCCTGCTTCGCGCGCGATGGCGGCGGCGGTGAGCGGGTTGTCGCCGGTGATCATGACGGTGCGGATGCCCATGGCGCGGAGCTGCTCGAAGCGTTCCTTCATGCCGCCTTTGACGACGTCCTTCAGATGGATGACGCCGAGGGCGCGACCGTTCTCTGCGACGACGAGCGGGGTGCCTCCGCTGCGAGCGACTTCTTCCACGGAGCTGCGAACCTGCGCGGGCATCTCCGTTCCGTGTTCGACGAGATAGCGTGCGATGGCGTCGACGGCGCCTTTGCGGATGCTGCGACCGTCGACCTCGATACCGCTCATGCGTGTCGTCGCGGAGAAGGGAACGAACTCGGCGTTCATCTGGCCAAGCTCGCGACCGCGGAGGTTGTACTTCTCTTTGGCGAGGACAACGATGGAGCGGCCCTCAGGTGTCTCGTCGGGAAGCGAGGAGAGTTGGGCGGCGTCAGCGAGCTGGTCGGCGCTGACGCCGGGCGCGGGGAGGAACTCCGACGCCTGGCGGTTGCCGATGGTGATGGTTCCGGTCTTATCAAGGAGCAGCGTGTTGACGTCGCCTGCTGCTTCCACCGCGCGGCCTGAGGTAGCGAGGACGTTGTGCTGTACGAGGCGGTCCATGCCCGCGATACCGATGGCGGAGAGCAGACCGCCGATGGTGGTGGGGATGAGGCAGACGAGCAGCGAGATGAGAACGAAGACAGTTTGTGGAGCGCCGGAGTACAGAGCGAAGGGCTGCAGTGTGACGACGGCGAGGAGGAAGATGATGGTGAGGCCCGAGAGAAGGATGTTCAGGGCGATCTCGTTCGGTGTCTTCTGCCGCTCCGCGCCTTCGACGAGCGCGATCATGCGGTCGATGAAGGTTTCGCCGGGGTTGGAGGTGATGCGGACGGTGATGGCGTCGGAGAGGACGCGCGTGCCGCCGGTGACAGCGGAGCGGTCGCCGCCCGCTTCGCGGATGACGGGAGCGGATTCGCCGGTGATGGCGGACTCGTCCACGGAGGCGACGCCTTCGATGACTTCTCCGTCGCCGGGAATCATCTGGCCTGCGACGACGCGGACCATGTCTTCCTTGCGCAGATGCGAGCTGGGGACTTCTTCTGTCTGACCAGCTTTGTTGACGCGATATGCAGTGGTTTCGCTCTTGGCGAGGCGCAGAGCGTCGGCCTGCGCTTTGCCGCGGCCCTCGGCCATGGCCTCGGCGAAGTTGGCGAAGAGCACGGTGAACCAGAGCCAGAGGGTGATCTGAAGATCGAAGCTGAAGTGGCCGCGATGCGTGAGGTGGTCGGAGACGAGCAGGCATGTGGTGAGCACACTGCCGACTTCGACGACGAACATGACGGGGTTCTTCATCATGAGGCGCGGGTTCAGCTTGCGGAGAGCATCCACGCTGGCGCGGCGAACGATTTTGGAATCAAAGAGAGAGCGACGTTTGGACATGATCTTTCCTTTGGCTAGAACGTGTGGCCGGCGCGAAGCAGAAGGTGTTCCAGCACAGGGCCAAGGCTGAGTGCGGGGAAGAAGGTAAGCGCGCCGACGATCACGATGACGCCGGTGAGCAGCACTGTGAAGAGCGGCGTGGTGACAGGAAACGTTCCGGCGGAGGCAGGCGTGATCTTCTTGCCTGCGAGATTGCCCGCGATGGCGAGCATGGGCACGATCATCATGAAGCGACCGAAGAACATGGCCACGGCCAGAGAGTAGTTCCACCAGTGCGTGTTCGCGTTCAGACCGGCGAAGGCCGAACCGTTATTGCCCGTGGCCGAGGTGTAGGCGTAGAGGATCTCGGAGAGGCCGTGTGGGCCGTGGTTCGTAAGACTGCTCAGGCCCAGGTTTGGCATGAGTACGGCAACCGCTGCGAAGCCGAGGATCAGCAGAGGGAAGATGAGGAGATAGAGCATGCCCATCTGGATGTCGTAGGCTTCGATCTTCTTGCCGAGATACTCCGGTGTGCGTCCCACCATGAGGCCAGCGATGAAGACGGCCATGATGACGAAGACGAGCATGCCGTAGAGGCCTGCGCCGACGCCGCCGAAGACGACTTCGCCGAGGAGGATGTTGACCATTGGCACCATGCCACCGAGCGGTGTGAAGCTGTCGTGCATGCCGTTGACGGCGCCGCAGCTTGCGTCTGTGGTGACGGCGGCGAAGAGCGCGGAGTTGGCGATGCCGAAGCGGACTTCCTTGCCCTCCATGTTGCCGCCGGACTGCGTGAGCGAGACGTGTTGATCGACGCCGTGCAGCAGCGGATTCGCCTGCGACTCTGCCCAGTAGCAGGTGGCTGTTCCGGCGAACCAGAGCACGACCATCGCAGCGAGGATGGCCCAACCGTGCTTGGGCGAGCCGACCATCTGGCCCAGCATGACGGTGAGGCCTGCCGGGATCAGGAAGATGGAGAGCATCTGCAGGAAGTTGGTGAGAGGCGTGGGATTTTCAAAGGGGTGCGCGCTGTTGGCGTTGAAGAAGCCGCCACCGTTGGTGCCGAGCATCTTGATGGCTTCCTGCGAGGCTACTGGTCCCTGGGCGATGGTCTGCGTGATGATCGTTGTGGTCTTGCCGTCGGTGCCGACGGACTTCTGCGGCTCGACGAGCTTTGCTGTGTCGTAGGCGCGGAAGTTCTGCACGACTCCCTGCGAGACGAGGGCGAGAGCGAAGACGATCGAGATAGGAAGAAGCACCCACAGCGTGCCGCGTGTGAGATCGACCCAGAAGTTACCCAGGGTCTTTGTTTCGCGGCGTGCGATGCCGCGCACGAAGGCGACGGCAAGCGCGAGACCTACTGCGGCAGACCAGAAGTTGTGCGTTGCTAGGCCGACCATCTGCGTGAGATAGCTCATGGTCGACTCAGGCACGTAGGACTGCCAGTTGGTGTTCGTCGTGAAGGAGATTGCCGTGTTCAATGCCAGCGCGGGTTCTACGCCAGCCAGGTGCTGCGGATTGAGCGGTAGAAGATGCTGAAGGCGCTCGATGGCGTAGGTGAGGACCAGCGTGGCCGCGCTGAAGGCGAGCATGGCGACGGCGTATTCCGTCCAGCGCATCTCTTCTTCCGGCTTTACGCCGGTCAGGCGATAGAGGAGGCGTTCGCAGGGGCCGAGGAGGGGATCGAGAAACGTTCTGCGGCCTTCAAAGACGCGCGTGAGATAGCTGCCCATGGGCTTTGCCAGAAGAAGAACCGCAGCGATGAAGAGAACAATTTGAAGCCAACCGTTGAGTGACATTTAGAACTTCTCCGGATGAAGCATGGCGTAGACGAGATAGGCGAGAAGAGCGGCCGCGATGGCGAGGAGGAGCGTCTGTTCAAACACGTTTAGTTCCTTTCAGGCGATCGCATCCATCGACGTAAAGGCCTGCGGTGGCGAAGGCCAACAGCAGGGCGAGAACTAGCAAGGCATCAGTCATCTCAACTCCTTTGCGTGTGCGTTGTGTTTCGCACGCAGAGACAGGGTGGTTCGTTAGAGGGCCATGGAAAGCGCAGACGCGGTGCGGCTCCCGCTGTTGCGGGAACTGCGTGCGAACCAGCGTCTGCAGATGCGAGAAGGTCTGTGGAAGCTACGGAGAGAGGTACAGGGACCGGAGTTGCGCGTTCGACGTTCATGGAATGACCCGAAGATCAGTACATCGCCCGCGTCCGTAGGAAGTCCGTAAAGAAGATGTTAAGAAGTTGTAAGTTCGTCTTTACCCGTTGGCTGGAAGCGATAGCCCACCCAGGGCTCGCTCACGATGTAACTCGCTGTGTCCGTGCGCTCGATCTTCTTGCGCAGTTGCGCGATCAGGACGCGCAGGTACTCCGGCTGGTCCTCTCCGGCGGGCCCCCAGACACCGCGCAGAAGCACCTTGTGCGTGAGGACGCGCAGCGGATTGCGCGCAAAGAGCAGCAGAAGGTCGAACTCCTTCGGTGTGAGATGCAGGGGTTCTCCGGCTACGACCACGGTGTGCGCGTCGACATCGATGACAAAGTCGCCGACCTCGACGTGAGGCTCTCCGGACTCAGAGGCCTGCACGCGCCGCAGTTGAACGCGGATGCGTGCGAGCAGTTCGGGCATGCTGAAGGGCTTGGTGAGATAGTCGTCCGCGCCTTCGTCGAGCGCGGTGATCTTCATGGTGTCGGTGTCGCGCACGCTGAGAACGATGATCGGTATAGTCGCGATGCGGCGAACGGCCTGCGTCAGTTCAAGGCCGTTCATCTCCGGCATGGCTAGGTCGGTGACGATGAGGTCCGGTTGATCGGCCTTGAAGCGCTCGAAGCCTTCCAGACCGTCAGAAGCAATGGAGACGTCGTAGCCACTGCTTTGGAGCGAGGTGCGGAGCATGCGCGTAATCTGCCGCTCGTCGTCTACGATCAAGATTCGTTTGGCCATTACTTGCGCGCTCCCGCCTGTGTGTCTTGCGTGATGATGTGAAGGTCCACGTGCGGAGCTTCGGACATGAACTTCTGAATCGCAAGATAATACAGGTATTTCTTCAAACCATGGAGAGCCGAACGGCCAAAGATCGCCTGTGTGATGCGATGTTCTGTGACGTATGCCGCTGTGGCGGAGGCGACGCTCTTTCCGGTGAGGTGGACGATGTTCGCTCCGAGGTTCATAGCGAATTGTAGATGGGCGTCCAGGGTCTTCCGGCGCTCGGGCTCGTTGTCGCGGTCGTTGGTGAGATGCAGAACGTAGAGCTCGCCATTGAGACCTTCGGCCAGACGCGCACCGCGTGCGATCAGGTCGCGCGCCTCGGGGTTCGCGCTGATGCAGACGGCGACGCGCTCGATCACAGACCACTGGGCGCCCAGCCGCTTGCGCTTCACGTAGTCGTTCAGCGTGCGGTCGACGGCGCGCGTCACACGCTGCAGCGCCATCTCGCGCAGGGCGATCAGATTGCCCCGGCGAAAGAAGTTGGAGAGGGCGCGCTCCACGCGCTCCATGGGATAGATATCGCCGCGCCGCATGCGTGTGGCCAACGCTTCGGGGGTGACGTCGTTGATGATGATCTCGTCGGCGCGGTCGAGCACCCAGTCCGGAACGGTCTCGCGTACTGTGATGCCCGTGAGCGCCTGCACGCGGGGTGTGAGGCTTTCGACGTGCTGGATGTTTACGGTGCTGAGGACGTCGATGTTGTTTTCCAGAAGGAGCAGAACGTCTTCGTAGCGCTTGGCAAAACGGCTGCCTATGACGTTGGTGTGCGCGAGTTCGTCGACCAGAACGACCTGCGGAGCGCGGGCAAGGATGGCATCCACATCCATCTCATCGAAGAGGGTGCCTTTGTAGTCGATCTCGCGCCGTGGCACCTGCTCCAGCTTTGCGGCCTGCTCCGCAGTTCCGCTGCGTCCGTGGGTCTCCACGATCCCGACGACGACGTCTTCTCCGCGACTCAGTCGGCGATTTCCCTCGCTCAGCATGCTGAAGGTCTTGCCTACGCCCGGAGCGTATCCGAGGAAGATTTTGAAGCGTCCGCGTTTCTTTTCCGTCTCTGTGGCAAGCAGCCAGTCTTCCGCAGATTTTCTCTTTTCGTCCGACACCGTAAGATACTCCCATGAACTCGCAGCGTGCCGTTGCGATCACTCGCTGGACGATCACATCTCTGGCTCTGGCCGGAATTGTACTCGTCTATAGCCGGTGGCTCCACGTCAATCCGACCACAGTTGCGCTCACGCTGGTGCTTTTTATCCTGGCGCTGGCCGCGAAGTTTAGCCTGCGCTATGCCGTGGGCGCGTCCATCGTTGCAGCGGGATGCTTCAACTTTTTCTTCCTTCCGCCGGTGGATACCTTCACGGTCTCCGATCCGCAAAACTGGCTGGCCCTGTTGACCTTTCTCGCCACAGGCGTCATCGGAAGCCGGTTGTCACAACGTGCTCGCGATGAAGCAGAAGATGCGCGTGCACGCCAGCGCGAGATTGAGATTCTCCTCACGCTCAGCCGTGAACTGCTTCAGGCAGAGAACGTGGCGGCGCTTGTGAATACTCTGCCTTCGGTGATCGCGGGTGTCTCTTCGGCGGAGTCCGTAGCCCTTTTTCTTCTGCAGGGAGACAGGCTTTACCAGTCGGGTCAGCGCCCCACGGCGACGATTGATGCCGCGCATCTGCGCCAGATCGCCCTCACCCTCAGTGGCCCCGAGAAGATTCCGGGCGATGAGATCCGTATCCCTCTGCGCAGTGGCGTGCGTCCGCGCGGCCTGCTGATGCTGCGTGGCGTCGCGCTTTCGGAGGATAGTTTTCAGGCCATGGGCGGCCTCGTCTCCATCGCGCTCGACCGCGTGGAGGCCCTGGAGAACGTGGCGAAGAGCGAGGCTGCTAAGGAGAGCGAACGTCTGCGCACGCTGCTGCTGGACTCCATCACGCACGAGCTGCGGACGCCGCTCACATCGATCAAGGGCGCCGCAACGACGCTGCTCTCCAACGACAACCTCAACGAGGCCGACCGTCTTGAGCTGCTGACGATTGTGGATGAGGAGAGCGATCGCCTGAACAGGCTTGTCTCGCAGGCCGTGGAGATGGCGCAGCTGGAGGCGAACGAGGTTCACATGACCTTCGCTCCCGTGAGCATGGAGGTCGCCATCGCCCACGCGCGTGAGACGTGCGCGCACGTTGAGCAGACGCATCCGCTGCAGGTTTCATTGCCGCCGCTGCCTCCGGTGATGGCGGACCTTGAAGTGATCGTCAAGGTGCTCTGCAACCTGCTTGAAAACGCAGCCAAGTACTCGGCGGAGGGCTCGCCGATCTTCCTCTCCGCCGCGCGGGAGGGGGATGAGGTGCTGACCAGCGTCGCTGATCGCGGGATCGGCATACCGTCTGACGAGCAGCCGCTGATCTTCGACCGGCTCTACCGCGCGCGCTCGCAGGCCGGGAGTGTTCCGGGGACGGGTATGGGGCTTGCCATCAGCCGCGCCATTGTGGAAGCGCACGGCGGCAGGATCACCGTTACCAGCCAGCCGGGACACGGCTCGGTCTTTACTTTTTCGTTGCCCGTTGCGGAAGTCTGAGTTCGGCGCTTTTTACTTCGTGCTTTCTTCGTCGAGCCGCAGCAGCTCTTCCTCGAACATTGCGCGGACGACCTCTTTCATCGTGTGCTCCGCACGCCAACCCAGGTGCGAGTGAGCCTTGGCCGGGTTCATGCGGCTGTGGAGGATCTCGGAGGGCCGGAGAAGGCTGCTGTCCACCGTGACATGCTCCTGCCAATCCTCATCGATGAGCTCGTAGGCTGTGCGAACGAACTCCTTCAATGTGGCGGAGACGCCGGTTGCGATGATGAAGTCTTCCGGAGTTTCTTGCTGCAGGATGCGCCAGATGGCGTCGACATAATCGGGTGCCCATCCCCAATCGCGCTCGATGTCTACGTTTCCCAGGGACAGCGTCGCTCCGTTTCCGCGCGCCATCTCGGCCACCGCGCGGATGATCTTCCGTGTGACGAAGCGCTTGGGGCGGAGAGGGGAGTCATGGTTGGAGAGCATCCCGGTGCAGGCAAACATGCCATACGCTTCGCGATAGTTGCTGAACATCCAGTGCGCCGCGGCTTTGGCTACGGCATAGGGGCTGCGCGGGTTGAAGGGCGCACGCTCATCGACGTGTTCGAGACCCGTTTCACCGAAGCACTCGGTCGATCCAGCGTTATAGAGCCGGACAGGAAGCCCGGTGAGGCGCACGGATTCCAGGAGATTGAGACCGCCGAGAGCGATGCTTTCGAAGGTCTCATACGGCTGCCCGAAGGAGAGGCCCACGGAGCTTTGCGCGGCCAGGTTGTACAGCTCGTCCGGCTGCACGCGGCGGAAGAGACTAATGATGCCGCTGACGTCGCGGAGGTTCAGCGAAACCAGATGGACGCGGTCCCTGATGCCGAGAAACTCGAGGTTGTCGAAGGAGGCCATCTCCGCGTCTCGCGAAGTTCCCCACACCTCGTATCCTTTCTCGAGGAGCAGTTTGGCAAGATAAGCACCATCCTGCCCGGAGATACCACAGATCAAGGCTCGTTTTTCCACTCTAGGGTTCCTATCCTCGGGCCGCAAAGTTCCATCTAGAACACTATATAGCCGGAAGCAGAGATCTCTGCGCTAGGAGTCACTCGGACGGGCGAGTGACGATTGATTCTTCGTGCGCAAGCTCTCCTCAGGATGGGAACAAGGTGGAATACATGAGAGAGAGAGCCCCTCGGAACTCGCCAGCAAGGAGCATCCTGACGCCCAGGCGCCCACGGCGAAGGAAGTAGATGATGAGTTGTCTGGGTGCCTCATATTGCCTGTAGTAGCGGCTTTCTGCGTTCATCGTCGACCGCGTTCTTGAGGAAGTGCGGAACTCTCTCACCAAATCAATTTTCAGGCAGGCTAAATCATGTTGCAGGCCAGCCTGCATGAGATAAGCGCGCCCTCCCGATTCTTGCAGTCGGTGGAAGACGACGTGATCCAGAAAGTCGAGCGGAAAATGTTGAGGAAAACCTCCACTCTCCTTTAAGGCGCTCACTCGCAGCGTCGAGCCTGAGTTAAAAATTCTCACTTTTTGATCGAGCATGCCGGTCCTTTCATCCAGTGGTTCGGGATTAGGATGGCGACTCGGCCAATGTGGAGAAAGCATCAACTTTTCGTGGAGTAGTTTTGGAACGACAGCTATAACCTTCTCATCGGCTTCTACTCGCCGGGTGACTGCAAGTAATTCCTGAAGGTATGCGGCCGTAACCACCGTGTCTTGGTCAAGTAAAAGTAGCCAAGGAATCTGCTCACGCAATGCATAGTTCAAGCCGTATTGGTAAGGAAGCGCCAGACCCGGATTGCTTTGGTCGTGGACATAGAAGCACGAGAACGAGGTGTCAGGCACGAGGTGTTGAACAGGTGAATTGTCATACAAAATGCAGGCAAAGGCAGCAGCCATCTCTTGATCCTGCCGCAGCAATTCTTGCAACGTGCGAAATGCGGGGGCCTCTTCAGGAGCCATGCGGTAAAGCACCAGTACCGCTAGGACGGAAGCTTTGGAGTTGGTCACGTTCATCACGACAGGAAAACCTCAGGTTCGGGAACCCGAGGCAGATACTTGCCCTTGAGAACGCGCCTGACTTCCCAGGCTTGGGGGACCAACATAAAAATTAGAAACGAGATAATGGTGGACAGAACGACCCCTTCTACGCCGATACGCTGGACGAGATACATTGAGAGCAGGAGGTTGACTACAGCGCTCAGAACGGCAACCGAGGCTTGTAATCTCAGACGACTTGTCGCTGTAAGAAGGAGGGCCTGATTTGTGGTGACGGACAAAATAAAGGAGAAGAAGGCCATCAGCCAGAGCAGCGCACGCCCGGGCATCGCCACCTCCCCAACCCACAGCTTGATCAAGGGACGCCCGGCAATACCGATGGCCAAGGCTGCGATTCCCACCGCAGTCAGAACGTTGCGATTCATTGTGCGGTAGGTGCTGTTGATCCATCCCATCTGGCGCTTATGGTAGGCCTCCGTAAAGACCGGCCAAAAAGAAGGAATCATCAAGCTTTGCAGCACATAGGCATATTGGGTCAGTCGCCAGGCGACGCTATAGGATGTAACGGCGGCCGCGCCAAGATAGTGAGTGATCACCAAGTTGTCGGAGTTGAAGACCACCAGCCCGGTGAGTTGCAGAACGAAAAAAAGAAATCCCTGGCCAAAAAGCCGACGAATGGGGTGTAGTGCGATCTTTCCTGGAAGCGGTTTAATCCAGGGTCGATGCAGAAAGCAAAGCCACAAATTCATTGCAAGCGGTCCCAGCAGCATTGCGGTACTGTATGCAAGAACCAAGGTCACGATGGACCCTCGGAGGAAAACGGTTAAAACGATGGCCGCAAGGCCGAAGAGACTGTTTGCGATGGAAAAGTAATTTGCGAAGTGAACTTCTTGATAACCGACCAAAATGCGGTAAGCCAATCCAAGTGGAAGAGAGAGCAGAAAAAAGCCACCGGCTACGGCGACACATTGTGCTGCGTGCACGATGAGAATAGGGTCAGTTAAGTGGAATAGGGTCCCCCAGTTTACCATTTTCCACCCGGCATAAAGCGCTGGCATGAGCAGCAAGGCGATGAGCACAACGGTCCAGAAGGCCGTAGAAAAGTATTGCTGCGCTTTCTCACGATCGTCTTCTGCGTATGCCTCAGCGATAAAATTGGTGAGTGTGTTCGCGATACCCAGATCGAGTACGGAAAGCATGACCACAGACGTGCTTACTGTTACCCAGACACCGTACTGGAGTTTCCCGAGGTAGTGCAGCGTTAGGGGAAGCGTGACGGCGCTGACTAATAGATTAAGCCCTCGCCCCAGCAATCCCGAGAAGCTTCCGTGCAGAATACGACCAAAGCGAGGGTCTTTCAGAAGACTCTGCCGGAAATGCTGAAACCAGAGCATGAAACTCCCCAGAGAACAATTGCCGGACGATCAAGTATGAGGTGGCGAAATTTCCATACTAAAACCGTGCCTGGGCTTATCTCACAAGTTTATCTCACGCTGGACCAAGAAAAGAGAACCGAGGGATTCCATCTAAGCTGTTGAAGAACGGTATGACTCCATGAGGTCGGGCGGAAAGGAATCAGCAAGCACAGGTAGAGTGTGGCAAAATCCGAATGGTCTGGAAACGGACTGCTGGCCAGAGACACTGAGTTGCGCCCTGAACGCGAAATTATGCAGCTGCAGCGGAACCCATTTCCAATGAAAGATCGCGCAGCCGTGTAAAACTGTTTGTACCTTAGATAAGCTTGGGCGTGACCTTGCGTTATTCTGTGGAGCGTAACTTCAGCAAAGCTGTAAATTTGTAGCGAGGTCTCATCGTTGCTTGCACACGTCGCAAAGGCTCTTAGGCGTCATCTTAGTTTTCGCCGTGTGGTCGGTCTTTATCGTCGTGGCTTGTCACGGAAGATTTTTGCTGAGTGTAACGGCATTGTTCGCTATGGGCCGTTTGCAGGGATGCACTGGCTCGATAACCCTCGTCGGGGAAGATCGGAACAGGGCGTTATACTTCTGGGCCTATACGAGCAGGAAGTGATCGAAAACCTCGTGAAGGCCCCCGAACATTTCCGAGTGTTTGTCGACGTAGGCGCTGCGGATGGATATTACGCTGTAGGTCTTCTTCACAGCGGCAGAGTCGACCGTTCCGTCGCTTTCGAAACCGTCTCTGAGTTCCGCGAGGGCATTGCCCGTCTGGCTACTGAAAACAATGTTTCTGAAAAGATCACGATTCTAGGCACCGCAGCGGATAGCTTTGTTGATGTGCTCCGCGCTCAAAAAGTCGTGCCGCACGAGACGATGCTCCTCATGGACATCGAAGGTGCGGAGTTCAAAGTACTTACGGACGAAGTTTTTGCCTTCCTGAAGGATTCGCTGATCGTGGTCGAAACGCATGCCCATATTTTTGCCGATCCCCAGGGGGAGATTGATCGCCTCATTGAAAACGCTTCCAAGACTCATCGGGTCACGGCCTGGTATCCAGGACCCCGCAATCCTTGGGCCATTAAGGAGCTAGACTCCTACGCGGAAATAGATCGGTGGATTCTCTGCTCCGAAGGGCGTTTCGAGGTCCAACAGTGGCTGCGTTTTGATCCTCTATAAGAGGAGATGGCCCTAACTTGAAAGTCATTCTGTCATCCATCACTGTTGGATCAGGATTGGATGTTGCGGTTGCAGGGACGCGTGCGCAAAGTCGCTGATAGGGTCTCATCTCAGGAGTGGCTGATGGATGTATTGTTGGCGGCAAGTGAGATAAACTCATCTCCATGAGTGTGCAGCATGGGGCAGATATAGAAGCAGAGTACTTCGCTGGTGAGACCCCTGTGTTGGACCTGCTGCTTCTTCTTTCGCGCTCAAAAAAACGCATTGCCCAGATCACACTTGTTAGTATGCTTGTGGGTGCTTGCATCGCTTTTACTTTGAGCCCGACCTATACCGCTGTTGCGGTAATTCTTCCTCCCCAGGCGCCGCAATCTTCTCTAAATTCATTAATGGGCCAGCTTGGTTCATTGTCTGCGCTGGGTGGTGGGGGCGCTGGGAGCTTGCTGAAAAATCCATCAGACCTTTATGTGGGCATTCTGCAAAGCAGAACGATTACGGATCAGGCGATCGACCAATTTCATCTTCAGAGTGAATGGCACATGAAGCGGCGGGACGATGCACGCAAAGCCGTTGGCGCCCATGTGCAATTTGAATCCGCCAAGGATGGTTTGATTGTCATCACTGCCAAGGATAAGAGTCCTCAACAAGCAAGTGCTTTTGCGAATTTCTACGTGGATGCGCTTCACGGAATGAACTCCAAGCTGGCGATCACGGAAGCCTCTCAACGTCGGCTGTTCTTTGACCAGCAGTTGAGGGACGAAAAGAATGCGCTGGCTGCGGCTGAAGAGGATTTGAAGGTGACACAGCAGAAGACTGGCATACTCAGTCTGGCCGGTCAGGCCGAGCAGGCCATTCGCAGTATTGCTCAAACGCGTGCTGGGATCGCACAAAGGGAAGTCACACTGCAGAGTCTCAGGGCCTATCATAGCGATGAGAGCACTGACGTGACGATGATTAAACGAGAGCTCGAGGCCCTTCGCGCTCAGCTTTCTGAGCTAGAGAATAATCAAAAGCAGCTATCTCCGGGCGACACACAGATTTCCGCCAATCAGGTGCCCTCTGGAAGTTTGGAATATGCGAGAAAGCTGAGGGAAGTAAAGTATCACGATACTTTGCTGAGCCTTCTTGCCAGACAATATGAAGCCGCACGCATAGACGAAGCTAAGTCCGCGCCGATTATTCAGGTAGTCGACCGCGCCGTTGTTCCGGACAGAAAGTCCGGGCCACCGCGCTTGCTGATCATATTGGGTACGGGGATGGTTGGATTTCTTGTTGCCTGTGGCTGGTGTTTTTGGAAAGGTGCGGTTGAACGTGCACGGCAGACACCCGAGGCTGCAATCAAATTAGATCAGCTCCGAAATCAGCTGCGGTGGCGAAGTTCCTGATCTTATTTGGAATGCACCTTGCCGGTAAGAGGATCACAGCTCAATGCAGACCAGACCCTGGAAGATTCGCAGTTCGTCAGACATTCCCTTCTACTGTAGTCCGCTGCATCTGTTCTTCGCTGAATGGGCCATTATGCTGGCAGCGTTCGAGCTGCGCATCTCTTATATCTCTTATCCTGATCTTGACCTTCCCCTTTTTTTATTTTGTATATCGGCAGTCGCATTTTTAGGCGGCTACGCGACGGTACGGTATGCGTATGCGGCAGTGCGTCCAAAACCCTCGAGGAGTGATTTCTATCGCGTCGACCTATCGCGTCTACGCCTCTTTTATACGATTTCAATAGTGGGCGCTTTGGCGATCATTCTCATGAATTTAAAGCTGTATGGCGCCCCGCCAATATTTGGCGCCTTTGGCGTTGACACTCGGGACTATCAAGATTATGGATCGCTTGACCAGCCGCTCTTTACGGCCATTCTAGTTGTATTTGTCTCCGCTCCATTAGAAACCTCAGCATGGCGGCGCTGGGCACTTTATATCTTCGGCCCAGTCGCATTTCTGGTCTATGGATCGCGAGGTTATCTGCTGATCATGCTTTTTCAGGCGCTTGTCGTCTTCTCTCTGAGAACAAAGCTGAGCAAGCGTAAGATTTATGCAGTAGCAGGCACAACGCTCGTTGCTGCCGTTCTCCTTTCCGATCTCATCGGCAATAACCGCAACAGTCTTGGCGTGGATGCGCTGCTCGGATTTTTACAGATAAAACGCGCCTATTACGGTTGGCCGTCAGCAAATCTTTGGGTTATTTCTTACATTGCCTCGCCGTTCTCCAATTTATGCTGGATCGTTCATGTCTATGGCTACAAAGAACCCTCGTTGAAATTTCTTTATTCGACCTTGCCAGGGTTTCTGACTCCTAAGGAATTGCTAATGTCTACGGATTACGGTACGGAGAAGATTGTGGATGGCGTCCACACCTATATGGCGAAATACTTTTTAGACTTCTGGTACTTTGGGATTCTTGGAATTAATTACGTTTGGGGCCTGATTGCAGGTTATCTTCACACGGGAGATCGTCTCACTCGTGACTTTTTGGTTTCAGCGGTGCTGATAGGTTGCATGGGTTTTATGTTCTTCTCGGATTTTCTAACGATTCTCATCATCATGATGGAATTGGGGGCACTTGCGTTGGTTCAGCGGTATATCATACGGCCCGTCGTGCCCGTAGATTCCTCGATCTGAAGATACGGCAACAAAAGGATACCGACCATTCTGATACAAGGACCAGGCTTGAGGGTCAATATAAGAGTATGAATATCGTGATCCTCAATGACTTCGCGTATGTCGACGGCGGCGCGAGCAAAATCGCTCTTGGTAGTGCAAAGGCGCTCGCCAAGCGGGGCCATCGGGTTTTGCTTTTTACCGCAGTTGGCCCGATCGAGACAACTCTGCTGAATGCTGACGGTTTGGAAGTCGTCTGTCTGGAGCAGTATGAAATCGTGGCCGATCCGAACCGACTGCGCGCCGCCGTGACTGGCATCTGGAATAGCAATGCTGCGAGGAAGCTCGCGGAGTGTCTTCGCCAGCTTGATCCTGTAGAAACTGTCCTTCATCTGCATAGTTGGCCGAAAGCGCTTTCCGCCAGCGTAGTCCGCAAGGCCACGGATCTCGGTTTCAAGATATTGATTACACTTCACGACTTCTTCAGCGTATGCCCGACGGGCGGCTTCTTCATCCACCCAACACGGCAGATCTGCCATCTTCGTCCTTTGTCGGCGGCGTGCGTTAGAACCCAGTGCGATAGCCGCAGCTACGGACATAAGTTATGGCGTGTGGGGCGACAGTGGACGCAGAATCATCCGGGTCGCCTGCCTTCGGCTGTTCACGATTTTATTTCGATTTCCCGCCTGAGCGAAGACGTTATGCGCCCACTTCTGCCTCAGGATGCTCGTTTGCATCGAGTCTCCAATTTTATTGAGGTAGAACGGGGAAGACCGGCGGAAGTGGACCGACACTCAGTGTTCAGTTTTGTAGGCCGCCTTTCGCCCGAGAAAGGCCCGGCGTTGCTGGCTGAGTGTGCCCGAATACTCGATCTGGATATTCAATTTGTAGGTGATGGACCTTCAAGGGACGAACTGGCGACCCTGGCTCCGAACGCATCGTTTACGGGGTGGGTGTCCGCAGCGCAGACCCAGGATGCGATGCGTGCATCCAGAGCGCTGGTCTTTCCCTCCCTTTGGTACGAAACCCAGGGGCTGGTAGTGGCCGAAGCTGCCGCTCTAGGTGTTCCTGCCATCGTTCCCTCAACGAGCGCGGCAAGCGAATGGGTTGAGGACGGGGTTACGGGGTTAGTCTTTCGAGGCGGTGATAGCAACGATCTGGCGGAAAAGATCTCTCTCTTGCGAGACGATCCTCAGATGGCGAGCGCTTTGGGTCAGGAAGCGTACCGGCGCTATTGGAAGGCACCGGCAACTCTCGACGGTCACTGCAAAGGACTCGAAGAGACATACCGGCAAATGCTTGCCCCGAGCACGGTAAATAATAGCAATGAAGCGGTCCGTTAGGATAGGGGAGGATGCCCGCTCTATCATCCAAGATGAATATGACACCGCGAACTTACACATCTTCCCCGACAAATCCTTTGCGGATCTCAGTGGCGATGTGCACATACAATGGCAGTCGCTATCTAGCGGAGCAGCTTCGCAGCCTCGCTAGTCAACAGCGGCTTCCCGATGAACTTGTACTGTGTGATGATGGTTCTTTAGATGACACGGTTTCATTGGCGGAAGAGTTTGCTCGAGAAGCGCCGTTTGTGATCCGGGTTATTCGTAATCCGCAAAATCTTGGCTACAGCCAGAATTTTGCTAAAGCGATTGAACTCTGCTCAGGAGATGTGATCGCTTTGGCGGATCAGGATGACGTCTGGTATCCACAAAAGCTGGAGCGCCTTTCCGACCTATTCTTAACGTATCCGGCGATGGGAGGGGTATTTTCTAACGGCAATTTGATTGACGGTAACTCGGAGTTAGTGGCCGGAGATCTTTGGGGAAGCTTCGGGTTTCGTCCTGCCGACCAGGTGCGGCTACGATCTGGTGAAGCGCTGGAGGTCTTGTTGCAAAGAAACGTCGTCACGGGAATGGCATTCGCCTTTCGCCGTTGTTGGAGAGATAAACTTCGTTTAATGCCGGCCAGTTGGCCGCATGATGCATGGCTGGGACTCATGTTGGCCAACGAGAACAAACTGTTAGCCTGCTCTGAGCCATTGGTGGCTTATCGCGTCCACGAGAATCAGAAGATCGGTGTGCCCATTACCACACTCGAAAAACGGCGCTATATTCAGACGCACGGGATTCAGGCCTACCTTCAACTTTCCCGCGATCGCAACGTGGAAGAATATCGGAAATACGCGCAACATTTTGAAGACCTTCTCGCTGCCTACAGAGAAAATGCTTCCGGTAAGGAACAGAAGCTACTTGTTCTGGCTCGTGCCAAAGCATGTCATGCACGCAACGGCGAGAGGCTTCTGGCTATGCACAGATTTCGTCGATGGCCTGAGGTCCTGAAACGTCGAGAGAGCTATAAGCTCTACTCGCCGACAGGAACTGCGGCAATGATTCGAGATCTGATTCTTTAGCCCGGAACGTATCCGCACTAACAGTCTCCCCTTTGACGAGGACCTTGGGGATATACTAAGGACACTCAAGCGCTTTTTATCGACCTGTCTCACAACAGGCCAAGTACTTAGAATCTTCGCAGAGCCGCAGCCATGATGAGTTTCTTGGTTATTATCGTTGTTTACAAACGGCTCCCCGCTCAATCTCCTAGTTTGCAGACTCTATTGGAAGCGGTGCGGGCGTCATCTTCTCAAACGCTTCGTCTGAAAATTCTTATCTCCGACAATACGCCTGGAGGGCAAGATCCGGGTGAGTTGCCAGATCAGGTTGTCTACCACTCTGCACCAGACAATCCGGGGCTGGCAAAGCCCTATAATGACGCTCTTGAATTAGCAGAGCGCGAAGGTTTTACCTGGCTACTCACTTTGGATCAAGACACCCATCTGCCAGCTAATTTCCTGGTCTTACTTGAGAAATATGCCAGGCTGAATGAGGCGGTCACTGAGGTGGCTGCCATTGTTCCCCAAATTGCAGATGGTGGCAGAGTTATTTCCCCCTTTCGTTACATGTGGGGATTTCTGCCTTGGATATTGTCCCAGGGAACGAAGGGAATTTCAAAACGATTTACATCTGCATTGAACTCTGCATCGCTGTTACGAGTAAAGGCACTGCGGCAATTCGGCGGTTATGACCCGCAATTTCCCTTGCACCACAGCGACACCCGTCTTTATCAACTCTTGGACGAGGCGGGTATGCGGGTGTTTATCGCAAGAGACATCGTTGTTGCTCATGAACTCGCGATTCTGAATCGCGAGGACCGCATGACGGCTGACCGTTATCGCAAACTTCTGGTGGATGAGTGCGATTTCTGGGACCGACACATGGGAGTCTTGGGGAGAACGGAGCGGTTGGTTCGGCTCATGGGGCGTGTTTGCAAGGGTTACTTGCAAAATGAGGATGCCGTTTTCCTTAGGATTACGCTTGAGGAGATCATGCGTCGTATCCGAATTCCAAAACGGGCTCGAATGCATGCATGTGGAGACACCTTCGCATCACGCTGAGGCAGATGGCAGTAGCGTCCCCCTCGATGTACACGTATCGGCGCGTGCTTCCAAGCAGGAAGCACCTATAAGTGAGTTCCTCTATGGGATTGACCTTAGAAGCCGCCGGCGATCGAAGGCGGAAATCTCCTTCGGGAGGACCCTCCCTACTTGCCGATGCAGAAGGTCGAGAAAATCAGGCCGAGGATTTCGTCGGCGGTGGTGGTGCCGGTGAGTTCGTCGAGGCCGCGGAGGGCTTCGTAGATGTCGAGGAGAAGCATCTCGTGGGGGATGGATGCGTGGGTGGCTTCGATTGCGCGGTGGAGGGCGTCTACAGCGCGGGCGACGGCATCGCGTTGGCGCAGGTTCGTTAGAAGGCCGTTTGCGTTGGTGTCCTGAGAGCCGCGTAGCTGTTGCAGAAGAGCTTCGCGCAGGTGGTCGAGGCCTTCGCCTGTGTTGGCGCTGGTGGGGATCAGGGCCAAGTCGTAGGAAGCGGGCAGGGGGGCGAGGTCGATCTTGTTTGCGATGACGAGATGAGGGCGGCCTTCTAGGTTCGCGATGATCTCTTGTTCTTCCGCGCTGATGCCGTGTTGCAGATCGACGATGAAGAGGACGAGGTCGGCTTCGGCCAGGGCTTCGCGGGAGCGGGCGATGCCGAGCTGTTCTACGAAGTCCTCGGAGTCGCGCAGGCCTGCGGTATCCATGAGCTCGACGGGGATGCCGCCGATGGAAACGCGTTCTGTAACGATGTCGCGCGTTGTGCCAGCGATGGGGGTCACGATGGCACGTTCGCGTTCGGCGAGTGCGTTGAAGAGGGAACTCTTGCCCGCGTTCGGTCGGCCGATGATGGCGATGCGCACGCCTTCGCGCAGGATGCGACCGTAGGCGAAGGTGGCGAGCAGGTCTTCGAGCGGAGAGAGAACGGCTTGCAGGCGTGCTTCGATCTGGGCGGAGGGGAAGACGTCGATATCGTCTTCCGCGAAGTCGATGCCCGCTTCCAGAAGAGCGATCAGGGCGACGAGATCTTCCTTGCAGGGGCGAATTCTTTTGGCGAGTGAACCGCCGACCTGTTCGGCGGCGACGCGTGCCTGTTCGATGGTCTGTGCGTCGATGAGGTCGCGTACGGCTTCCGCCTGTGTGAGGTCGATGCGTCCGCGAAAGAAGGCGCGTTCGGTGAACTCTCCCGCATGCGCCGGGCGCGCGCCGAGGGTGCAGGCGCGGCGAACGAGCCACTCCAGAACGACGGGCGAGCCATGCGCGGCGATCTCGATGACGTCTTCGCCGGTGTAGGAGCTGGGTGCGGCGAAGAAAGTGGCGACGGTGTCGTCGATGCGTTGTCCGGTCTCGTCGTTCAGGTGTGTGAAGCGCGCGCGTCGAGGCTCGAGTGTGGTCTCAAGAGCGAGAAGTTTTTGCGTAATGCCGAGGGCCTGCGGGCCGCTGAGGCGAACGATGCCGATGCCGCCGCGACCGGGCGGTGTAGAGATCGCGACAATCGTGTCTTGTGTTTCTGTCTCTGCCATCGGTCACCCTTGAAGGAATGTCTGTAGGTGTAGAGGTTACGATAGGTCGAAAGCCGAAACAGCAGATCTCTCCGCTCCGCGACGATAAACCTGTCGCTTCGGTCGAGATGACGGAGGACCTTTACCCGCCCCACACCACACACCGTCATTTCGACCGAGCGCGTGGCCTTCAGCACTTAAGGTAATTTGCCTTAGCGGCGGCGGAAGGCCTGGGCCGTTGCGCGCGCACGGTCCGTTTTCTTCCAATCGAGAGGATAGACGACGACCATGCGGCGCGAACCTTCGCCATTGGATTCGGTGCGCATGTCTTCGTACTCTTTGAGCGCGAGATGCAGCATGCGGCGTTCGCGCGAACTCATGGGTGCAAAGCTGTAGGGCTTACCGGTGGAGCGCACGGAGTCGACGCCTGCCTTTGCCATCTCCTTCAGAGCGCGCGCACGGTTGGCCTTGAAGCCCTCTGCGTCGAAGCTGATGCGGTCGTGATCGAGCGGATCGAGTCGCAGGATTTGCGAGGCTACCTGCTCCAGGGCGCGCAGCACTTCTCCATTGCGCTCGACCAGGAGGGGCGTATCTGGCCCCTCCAGCTCCACATAGATGTCCCGCCGTTCGAGGCCGTCGGGATCGGCGGCGCCTCCCCCGGCGGTGATGCGGTAGCGCAGGCGAAGACCACCCACAGCGGACAGGGCTTTCACAAAGTCGGCGATCTTCTGCGCGGCTGCTTTCAGGTCGTTCATCGCAGGCCCTCACTTGCGTTGAAAGAGAACGGGGTGAGCAAAGCTCTTCTACCGTTTTCCTTGAATCGTCTGCGTCTTGCGGCGCGCGCGCTTGGCTGCGATCTGACGCATCTCGCGGCCCAGCGGCGACTGGTTCATGACGTACTGCTGCACGATCATGATCAGGTTGCCGATGCACCAGTAGAGTGCCAGACCGGAGGAGTAGTTCCACGTCATGTAGCCGGAGAATGCAGGCATCATGAACGCCATCATCTTCTGCTGCTGCGGATCCACGCCGGGGCTGGGCATGTAGAACTGCACAAGGAACTGCGAGACCACCATGACGATGGGGAGGATGTGGTACGGATCGGCCGCGGTGAGATCGTGCAGCCAGAACCAATGTGCCTGGCGAAGCTCAACGACCTCCTGCAGCATACTGAACATGGCGATCAACAGAGGAAGCTGAATGAGCGTCGGAATACAGCCGCCGAACATGTTCACTCCGTTGTCCTTCTGCAGCTGCATGATCTCGGCGTTCATATCGGCGCGCTTGGGGTCGGTGACCTTGTACTTCGCATAGCGGGCCTTGATGGCATCCATCTGAGGTTGCAGGCGCTGCATCTTCAGAGCGGATTTCATGGAGAGAATACGCAGCGGCAGCAGCACAAGGTTGATCAGGATGGTGAAGACGACGATCGCCCAACCCCAGTTGCTGGCCACGTGCTCCTGCACAAAGTGCAGAGCGAAGAAGAGCGGCTTTCCGACGATGCCGAAGAAGCCGAAGTCCACGATGGGAGCTAGCGTCTCTCCGCCAGCGGTGCTGATGGTGTGCAGAATGGTGTAGGACTTCGGACCCGCGTAGATGCGTGCCTGCGTGTGTCCGCTCACGTCGCCCAGGGCGGTTCCGATGATGGGCACCGTGGCGACCTTGCCTGTGGGCGTGGTGGAGGTGATCGCTGTGCCGCGCTTCAGCTTCTCCACATCGATGGTCTGGTGCAGGGACACCGCCGTTGCGGTCTGCGGATTGTCGGGGATGAAGACAGCGCCAAAGAATTTGTCGACTACGCCGACGAAATCCAGCGGGCCATCCAGAGTCTTTCCGCCGGAGACCTTGGCGAAGGCGACGTGGTCCGTTTTGCCCTGGCTGGAAGACTCGAGCTGCGAACCGTTGTAGTCGAGGACCTGGTCCTGATCGCCAAAGCCGCCGGGCCATGCGATCAGAGCGCGGACGGGCGAACCATTGCGGTTGGCGACGACATCGGCGTGGAGAAGGTAGCTCTCGTCGAAGCGGAAGGTCTTCTTCACATCCAGGCCATTGGCGCTGTAGGTGAAGGTCAGTTCCTGCGGAGCGGTGAGCTTGCCGGTCACGCTGGGAACGTAGAGCGCCTGGCGAAGCTGCGCGGTCAGGCCGCTGTCATAGGTGTAGAGCGAGAGCGGAGCTCCGAACTCACGAGCGGCTCCGGCATGGACGAGGTCCAGGGGAACGCCCTTGTTGTCTTTGTAGCGCTTCAGGATCCAGCTCTTCACCTCGGCGCCACGATTGGTGAACTCGATGCGATAGAGCTCGTTCTCGATGGTGGTCGTCTGCTCGGCGGCGGCCGTGACAACGGGTGCGGCCTGTGTTGCGCCGACGGTTGCGGGCTGGGCACCGCTCTGCGGAGCGGCGTTCGGCGATGCGGGCGCGGCTGCAGGGGTCTGCGCCGTCTGGGTCTGTGCGGCGGGAGCTTGCAGCGGCTGCGTGTGCTTCGAGCGATAGAACTGCAGACCGCCGAGGACGCCTGCGATTAAAAGCATGGGGATCAGCATGGACTTCATGTCGCTGCCGCCGCCCTGCTGGTTGGGGTTCTTAATCTCTGCCAAAGACTTTCCTGTCTTTCTTCCGCGCGTCGACGCGCGGAGTTCTACAAAATCTCAATGCGAAGCGGGGAGGTGTACCCAGGCGCTCTCGGAGTTTGTATCGCGATCACTCAAAGCGAATGTGCACACCTATCGAATGGTAAATGGCCAGCGGAGTCTCTGCGCGTAAGGGTTTTGTCATGGGACGGGATCAAACCCTCCCTTTGCAAAGGGATGGCAGCGTGCCAGACGACGCAGGCCCATCCATCCTCCCCTAAGAACGCCGTAACGGGAGACGGCGACTTCGGCGTACTCCGAGCAGGTAGGCCGGAACTTGCATCCCCCCAGGCCAAAACTGTGCAAGACCGGGGAGAGCACGTTGCGGTACGTTGCGAAGGATGCGCGCGCAAGGACGTTCACTGCACTTTGCCCGCAGCTTTGGCGATGGAGTGGAAGATCACAGCTACATCTCGCTCCAGAGCGCTCCATTCCAGGTCGACAAAGCCGCGCTTCGGGTGCAGCGCAACGTCCAGATTCAGACCTCCCAGAAGGCCGAGATGCTGCTGCACCGCGGAGCGAAGGCGTCGCTTGATCCGGTTGCGCGTTACGGCATCGCCCATGACGCGGCCCACGGTAAGGCCCACACGGGGTCCCACATGGACGCGGTGGCGCGGATTCTCCGAAGGCTGCCGAACGGCGTAGAAGTAGCTGATGTGCTTGCCGAACTGCTTTCGGCCCGCGGCATACATGCGCTGAAAGTCGGCGTGGCTGCGCAGGCGGCGTTCGCGCCAGGGCTTGGCGGGGTCCACGGTTTGTGGACGCGCAAAAACGAAGGCAGAATCCACAGGGGATGTGCCTTCGTTGTCTGGAAAATTACGCATCTGGCTTACAAGTCGAAGCGGCTGAAGGTTCAGCCGAAAGAACTAGTCGCGGAAACCGGCGCTAACAGCGATCTTGTGACGGCCCTTGGCGCGGCGGCGATTCAGAACAGCCTGACCGGCCTTGGTCTTCATGCGGGTCAAAAATCCGTGGGTCTTCGCACGGCGACGTCGGTTGGGTTGGAAGGTTCTCTTCGGCATAATGCTCTCTCGTTCAAATCTTGATTGTGGATCGCCGCCGAATTACTCCGAGGCACAGTGTCTGATTCTACCCGAAATTCCACAGATCTCAAAGCCCATTACCATCGTGCGACAACCTTCACAAGCTTTGGTGCAACTCCGAGTTCGGAGAAAAATATTGCCATCGCAAGCACAGAAAGTGCGCTTTTCGACGTGCTAGTATCGACCTCGTTCTTGAATAGAAAGCATTGCACGCTCCTCAGTTTGCCTGTCGTCCCTGATTCAATTTTCGCTCTGACGTTTCTTCGGCGCATCCCCCAAGGGATCAGCCGCTAAAAGCGCATCCAGCCCAACGGAAGTCCTGCATTCCCTCTGCTATCCACAGCTGAGCCGGGATTTCCAGTTGCCTGAAACGAAGATATCGGGCCCCAGGAACAACGAGGCAGGTGTGCAAGAGGAAGCAAGCTGATGTCCTTTGTCCCGACTCCCGCCGTTGTGCTGAACTTCTGGGTCCGCATCCTGGGAGCGCTCGAAAAAAAGATTAACCGGCAGTCGTTCGACACCTGGCTCAAACCAACACGCTTCTCTCATCTCAACGGCCGCACCCTCTACGTACGCATTCCTTCGAGCGAGTTCCAGCACATCGGCGACCGCTACGCGGACCTCGTACAGGAGGCCATCGACAAGCTTGAACTAGAGATCGACGACGTAAAATTCGTCACGCCGCAGGACGATCCCAGCCTCCCCAAGACCCGCGAGGACGGTGGGTTTGCACCGGTGCCTTCGCACTCCATGCAGGCGCCTCTGTCGCCCCGCAACGGCCGTCTGGGAGGCTCTCCACCGCCGCCCGCGCCCACGACCGAGCAGGCGCGCTTCGACTGGAACACAGCCTCTCAGCTCAACGCGCGCTACCTCTTCGACAACTTCGTCATCGGCAGCGGCAACCAGTTCGCCCACGCGGCCTCGCAGGCCGTTGCAGAGCGCCCCTCCAAGGCCTACAACCCGCTCTTCCTCTACGGCGGCGTCGGCATGGGCAAGACGCATCTCATGCAGGCCATCGGGCATGAGGTGAAGCGCCGCAATCCGCACGCAAGCATCTCGTACGTCTCCGGCGAAAAGTTTACGAACGAGATGATCAACTCGGTTCGCTACGACAAGATGACGACCTTCCGCGATAAGTTCCGCACGGTCGACGTTCTGCTCATCGACGACATCCAGTTCCTCGCCGGCAAAGAGCGTACGCAGGAAGAGTTCTTCCATACGTTCAATGCGTTGCACGAGAGCATGAAGCAGATCGTGATTGCATCGGACCGGCCTCCAAAAGAACTCGCGGACTTCGAAGACCGTCTTCGCTCGCGCTTCGAGTGGGGCCTGATCGCGGACATTCAACCACCGGATCTCGAAACCAAGGTCGCCATCCTGCAGAAGAAGGCGGAGAGCGAGCAGACCGTTCTTCCCATCGACGTGGCTCTCTTCGTCGCTTCGAATGTGCGCACCAACGTGCGTGAACTTGAAGGCGCGCTGGTCCGCCTGCTGGCCTGGTGCTCGCTGCATGGCGTGGAGATCACGCTGCCCACGGCGCAGCAGTGCCTGAAGCAGTTCATCGACACGCAGGTGCGCAAGATCACGATTGAGGCGATTCAGCGCGTCACGGCGGAGCAGTTCGGCATGCGCGTTTCGGAGTTGAAGCAGAAGAACAACTCGCGCTCCATCGTCGTTCCGAGACAGATTGCGATGTACCTCGCCAAGCAGATGACGGAGGCGTCGTTGCCAGAGATCGGACGCCAGTTCGGCGGTAAGCACCATACGACCGTCATGCACTCGATCTCGAAGATCGACGAGCAGCGGCGCACGGACAAGAGCTTGAACTCCACCATCAACAAACTGATGGAGACGCTGAACTAAACGTCGAGAGCACACCTCGTAATGTCATCCCTCCGCTGCGCTACGGTATGACAAAGAAGTGGCCGGTGCCCCATACATCGCGGTCTTTGCGATGTGTGGGTTATGCGCGAAGCGCATCCTTTTCCGGTTTAGATTGAGATTAGGTTTGTGCGCTCTGCGCGACCCCACCCTTTCGCGAAAAAGCGCGAAAGAATGGGGCACAAAAGCTTTCTATGGGGCGACAAAGATTTGAGCCAAAGCATCCGCCCAGATCGCATACCCGGCCTCGCTTGGGTGGGTTCCATCCGGCATCAGGCGCTTCGGCAAAATCCCATCGGCATCTAAAAATCTCGACTCCAGATCGATCACCTTCACCAGACTGCTTCCAGCAAATCGCGCCTTCAGCAGACGATTCGTCTCGAGAATCGGTGCGCGCAATGGCGACGTCGGCGCTTCGCCGCGCGGAAGGATCGCCATCAGCACGATGCGGCTCTGCGGGCTGCGTGCATGCAACTCGTCCGTGATCGCGGCAATCGCTTCGACTACTTCCGCGGGTGTGCTGGCACGCGCGTGTGTGGTGCCGGTCAGGTTATTCGTGCCGATGTTCAGCACGATCCACTGCGGCGCGATGCCTTCGAACTCCCCTTGTCGCAGACGCCAGAGCACGTTTTGTGTGCGGTCCCAGCCAAAGCCCATGTTCAGCACAGGCGTATCGCCGAAGAGCTTTTGCCATGCCTGCAAACCGCTCTGACGCGTGCCAAGAGGCACACCCGCCCAGAAGTGCGTGATGGAATCCCCAAGCATCACCACGCGCGGTTGCAAAGCACGTTGCTGCCGCAGCACCTGGTGATGCCGCGCGAACCAGTCGTAGGAATCCGCCTCCAGCTTCGGCACAGGGATCAGCGCCGTGTTGTTTTCGACCATCGATGCCAAAGGTACGCGGGGCTCATCGCCCATCAACGCAGCGAGCGTCGGCTCGATCGCCTCGGCCATCAGCCGCTGTCCATGCGTGTCCGGATGCAGGGCCTTGCCGGGATGAGAGAGTCGCGGGTCGTAGAAGATCCCCGTATTCAAAGCACCATGCTGGAAGAAGATCGACGCGATATCGAGATAGGTGACCTTCGGGTCTTCACCGTAACTCGCCGCGAGGTACTGATTCACGGCACTGTCCGTTGCCGTCTTCTCCGGCGAAATATCGCTGGGCAGCAGCCCAAGCAAAAGCACATGCGTCTCCGGCAGGCGCACTTCAAGCTGTGCCACCACGGCGTCGATGCCCGCCTCTGTCTCCTCCGCCGTCTGTTGCTCGTGACCGGTGTTGTTCGTTCCAATCAAAACGACAGCCACCTTCGGATGCAGACCCTGCAACTCTCCATGCGCAAAACGCCAGAGCACATGCTCCGTCGCGTCTCCGCTGAAGCCGAGATTGAGCGCTCCGCGCGAGGCATAGAACTGCTGCCACGTCGGCTGAAAGTTCTCATCCGGCTGTGTGGCCTTCTCATAGTTCTGCGTAATGGAGTCGCCGATGAGCAGCAGCGGCGCATCGGGGTGCGCCTGCACTTCGGCCAGCACTGCGGCGTGACGCGCCACCCACCAGGCGTCCGGCCGGTCTGCGGGAGTTACCGCGCGGTGAACGTCGACGGACTTCAATGTCTGTGCAGAGGCGGAAAAGGCCACGAAGCAGAGGAGGAGAAGGGAACGCAGCATCGTGCCTCGGATTGTAGCGGAGCGCTCGTGTCTTCCCGTAGCATCTCTTCCGCACATCGCAAAAGCGCGATGTACGAGGCACCCAGAGTCTTGGAGCACACCAGACACGGGTGCCCATACATGCGTAGCGTTTATCGCGCATCCTTTGGATGTTCGCTGAAATCCGGTTCGTGCGCTCCGCGCGACCCCACCCTTTCGCGATAAAGCCGCGAAAGAATGGGGCACGCATGGTCTACAGGGAACCGATGCAACAAGGCCTACGTATCGCACTGCATCAGTCCGGAGATCTCCTGTGAAAAGCATGCCGCGCTTTGCGTCTCTCCTTATGACCTTTTCCTTTCCTTGCTGCGTCTTTGCTCAGCGCGCAGTGGAGCCTACCGCGCGGATGCAGCAGGTTATTCAGAACTATGTCGATAACAAGAGCTTCATGGGCGCGGTGCTTGTCGCGGAGAAAGACAAGGTGCTCCTCCAGCAGGGCTATGGCTCCGCCGATCTCGAATGGAAGATTCCGAACAGCGTCACCACGAAGTTCCGCATCGCCTCCATCACCAAGCAGTTCACAGCCGTCAGCATCCTTCTCCTGCAGGAACGTGGAAAGCTCAAGATCGAGGAGCCGGTGAAGACGTATCTGCCGGACGCTCCGAAGACGTGGGATAAGATCACGGTTTACAACCTGCTCACGCACACCTCCGGGATTCCGAATCTGACCAACCTGCCTGAGTTCCAAACCTTCAAGCAGAAGGAGAGAACGCCCGACGAGAGCATCGCCTTCTTCCGCGATAGGCCGCTGGACTTCGAGCCCGGCGCGAAGTTTACCTACAGCAACTCCAACTACATTCTCCTCGGCCGCATCATCGAAAAACTCTCGGGCGAAACCTACGCGGAGTTCCTTCAGAAGAACATCTTCACACCGCTCGGTATGACGGACACTGGCGCGGATAACGGCGCGATGATTCTTCCGCAGCGCGCGCAGGGATATCTTGCTCGTCAGGGCAGCTTTGTCCACGCCGACCAGACGTTCATGTCGATCCCCTTTGCGGCGGGCTGCCTCTATTCCACCGTCGGCGATCTGCTCAAATGGGAGCGCGGCCTCTTCTGGGGCAAGGTGCTCTCACCCGCGTCCCTGCAGGCGATGACGACTCCCTTCAAGAGTGACTACGGCCTCGGCGTCTTCCACCGCGACGCAGCGCAGCACAACGTGATCACGCACAACGGCTCGATAGACGGCTTCGATGCGCGCCTGAACTTCTATCCTGACCGCCAACTCACCATCGTCGCTCTGGGCAACGTGGGCAACGGCACGCCCGACAAGATCGCAGACCAGCTAGGAAGCGTGGCCTACGGCGAGAAGGTCATCGTCAACTCCGACCGCAAGGTGGTTCTTGTTGCGCCCGCCGTGCTGGCGGAGTACGTGGGCATCTACAAGTCACCGGCCTTCGGACTCACCATCACTCTCGAAGGAGACCACCTTCTGTCCACTACACCAGGCGGACAGAAGGTTCCGCTGTATCCGGAGTCGCAGACCAAGTTCTTCATCAAGGAGTTCGACGCGCAGTTAGAGTTCGTTCGCGACCCTGCAACGAAGAAGGTGACAAAGTCCCTCGTCACGCAGGATGGAAAGGTCCGCGAGGTGCCGAAGCGGTAGGGCAAGAAAGATCTATGAAACCCTTGTTTCACGTCACTCTGCTTTCATCAATTCCGACGAAAAATAGATGAGCATTTCCCGTGATGGCGCGACTTTCCTTTGTAAAGTATTGCTGTGTCGACTCGCGAGCTGATGACTGAAGCGAAGAAGCCCCACTACACTCATCGAGTCCGCGGATCTGAAGGAGGATTAAGTGAGACGGTGTGGGGTTTGGCTGATCTCTTGTGTTGCGTGCATTGGACCTCTGTCAGCGCAGACGAATGCGAGTGCCCCTCCAGCCTGGCAGAAAGCCGCCGGCGGAGCGATGGCGTTTGAGGTGGCTTCTGTTCGTGAAGATAAAGGACCATTCAAGCCACCATCCTTTGCTCTCAGTATCGATGCCTCCTTCCCGGATCCGAATGGTCGATTCCACGCGGATTTTGCACTCCCTATCTACATTGAGTTTGCTTACAAGGTGTCGCTTACAGGCGACGAGCGGAAGGCCATGCTGGCGAATCTGCCCGGCTGGGTTGGAACGGATCGGTTTGAGATCCAGGCCACAGCTCCGTTGCATGCCACGAAGGATCAATATCGGTCCATGATGCAGGCGCTGTTAGCGGAACGATTCGGATTAAAACTGCACTTCGAAGAAAAAGAGATGCCTGTGCTGGTCATGACCTTCGCAAAACCCGGAAAGCCCGGACCAAAGCTGATTCCTCATGCTCAAGGGCAGGCTTGTGATGAAACGCCCAAGCCCGAGACCTTTCCGAAAGATTGCTACATCTTCATGGCAATGCCGGGAAAAGACAGGACCATCATCTTCGGTTCGCGAGCAGTCTCGATGGCGGAGATAAGCAACTTCGTGGGAAGTTTTGGTGCTTTTTCTGAAGAGATCGGTCGGCGCGTTGTGGATCGAACCGGAGTATCGGGGTTGTGGGACTTTTCGCTGCAAGCGGCACAGCCCACACGAAATCCTTCTCCGGAAGAGAGTGTCGAGGGGCCGAACATGCTCGAAGCGCTGCGGGAGCAGTTGGGGATAAAGTTGATCTCCACCAGAGCTGCCGTCTCTTTGCCTGTTGTGGATCATGTGGAACGGCCCACTGCAAACTAGATTGCGCGGCTGAACAGCAGATCCCTCCGCTTCGCTGCGGGATGACAAACAGGAGAGCTGAAGCCGGGTGCCCCATACATCGCGGTCTTTGCGATGTGTGGGTTATGCGCGAAGCGCATCCTTTCGCTCTCCGTTGGAATCAGGTTTGTGCGCTCCGCGCGACCCCACCCTTTTCGCGATAAAAACTGCGCAAAGAATGGGGCACAGATTCGCGTGAGCCCTACTGCTTCAGCTCTACCAGCGTCGCTCCCTGTCCGCCTTCGTTGTACGGTGGCTCGGTGATGTTCACGACGTGCGGATGCCGCTTCAGGTAATCGCGCAGCGTGCGTCGAAGGATGCCCATGCCCGTTCCGTGGACGACGCGTACGCTGGGACGTCCGGCGAGGAAGGCCTGATCGATGAAGCGCTCTACTTCGTCTCGCGCTTCGTCGGCAGTGCGGCCGATGACGTTGATCTCGCCGGGCATCGTGTCCGGTTCGCGCGCGATGACGTTGATGCCGCCTCTGCGATTCGCCGCCTGCACGGGCGTTTCGACCTTCTTCTGCACGCTGGCGATGTCGTCCTTGGGAATGCGCATCTTCATGCCGCCCATGGAGACCTCGTAGGTCTTCGCATCGATCACGCGCTCCACCTTGGCCTCGCGCCCCAGCGATTTGAGTTTGACCATATCGCCCGCGGCGACGTCGCGAACGACATGCGGTTGTGCCGCCGGGTCTTTGCGATCTGCGCCCGAGACATGGGCGACGACGACGGAGTTGAAGCTCTCCTGAAACTCCCGCTTCAGGCGCGCGATGCGGCGGTCTGCCTCGGTTGCGGCCTTGGTCTTCGCGGACTTGTCCTCGATGGACTTCACCGTCTCGCGCATCTGGTACTCAAACTCCTTCATCAGCGAAGCCAGCTTGCCTTCGAGCTCGCGCGCACGGTTGCGCTGCTCCTGCTTGCCCTCGGACTCCAGCTTCTGGCGCTCTTTGAAGAGCTCTGCTTCGCGGAGTTTGATGTTCGCGCGTTCTGTTTTTACCTCGGTGAGCTGCGCGTGAAGATCATCGAGGAAGCGCGCGATGTCCGCCGTCTGCGTTGTGACATTGCCACGTGCGGAGGCGACGATCGCAGGATCGAGGCCCAGCCGCTGCGCGATGTTGATACCGCTTGATGCACCGGGGACGCCGAGGCGAAGATCGTACGTCGGCGCGAGCGTCTCTTCGTTGAAGCCCACGGCGGCGTTCACTACGCCCTCGTGCTTGGCGGCGTAGATCTTCAGCGAGGTGAGATGGGTGGTCAGCAGCGTCCATGCGCCGAGTCTCAAAAAATGCCCGGCGATGGCCACGGCGAGCGCCGCGCCCTCTTCCGGATCGGTCGCGGAACCGAGTTCGTCCAGCAGAACGAGCGAGCGTCCGTCTGCCTCACGCGCAATGCGGTTCACGTTCACGATGTGTGCGGAGAAGGTGGAAAGATTGCGCTCGATGGACTGCGCGTCGCCGATGTCGGCGTAGATCGCGCCAAAGATCGGCAGGCGCGCCTTGCTCGCAGGAACGGGCAGACCCGCCTGCGCCATCAGCGCCAGCAGGCCGACGGTCTTCAACGCGACGGTTTTTCCGCCGGTATTAGGCCCGGAGATAATCAGTTGCTTCGCCGCTCCTGGAAGAGCGATGGTCAGCGGAACGATGCTGGCGTTCTCTTCGCGCAGGCGAAGCTCCAGCAAGGGATGCCGCGCGTCTGTGAGCGAGAGCGCCGGGTCTTCGGCGTTCGGTTTGCCGTCGGTGAAGACAGGCCGAACGCAGCGCAGGCTCTCGGCAAAGCGCGCATAGGCGAAGCGCTCGTCCATGCCCGCGAGAATCTGGCTGCCGCGCTGCAGAGCATCGGCGTTCTGCCCTACCGCGGCAGTCATCGCAACGAGGATGCGGTGAATCTCCTGCTGCTCTTCCTCCAGCAGGCGAACAAGCTCGTTGTTCTGTTCGATCGTCTCCAGCGGTTCGACGAAGACCGTCTGCCCGGACGAACTCGATCCATGCACAACGCCGGGAACGCGCTTGCGGTTCTCCATCTTGATGGGGATCACGAACCGCTCGCCGCGCACGGTGATTAGAGCGTCCTGCACGGTGCCTTCGTCGGTGACGCGCTGCAAGGTGCGGCGCAGCGAATCTTCAATCGCCTTGTGCTGGCGCTGTGCCGCGCGGCGTATGCCACGGAGTGCGGGCGAAGCATCGTCGCTCAACGAGCCGTCGGCTTCGATCTTGCCGCTCACCAGAGAGAGCAGGCCGTAGAAGTTCGCCGTCTGCAAGGGCGAGCTGTAGTTGGTCACGCCGGGCCACTTGTCGCGAACGATGTCGGGTGGTTCGGTGATCAGGGTGCGCCAGTCGGCGATCTGCTCCGCCATCTCGGCGATGCTGCGGATCTCCAGAGCTTCCAGGGCAGCGTTGGGGATGCGGGATTTCTCCAGAAGGCTGCGCGCGTCGAAGAGACCGCCGAAGCCGAAGCTTCCGCCGCCGGAGAGAAAGATGCGGATCTCGGCGACCATCTGCTGTTCGCGCTGCACCCATGCCAGATCGCGCGAGGGCGTACGCGCCAGAACGCGTTCGCGCCCCAGGGGAGACTGTGTTTTGGCCGCCAGGTGGGCGCGCAGGCGCTCCCACTCCAGGGCGGCAGAGCTGATTTCGTGCAAAGGCGAGAGATTTTCAGAAAGTGTCACAGCTATTGGATGGTAGCCGTTACAGATGGACTTTGCAGAACGAGGGAAAACTGCCTGTCACATCAAGCCATGCGACAGGCAGCGTTAGGTTTAAACGGTCGTGTCGATCGCCTTCATGGTGGCTTCCGCATACCGGTCGCCGGCGATGGCATCCTGGGGCACAGCGGCTTCCAGTTCGGCCACTTCCTCGGGAGAAAGCCGGATCTCCGCAGCGGCGGCGTTCTCTTCCAGATACTTCCGTCGCTTGGTGCCGGGAATCGGGACAAGATCCTCACCCTTGGCCAGCACCCAGGCCAGCGCCAGCTGCCCGGGCTTGACGCCCTTCCGTTCCGCAATCGCCCGCACGCGGTCCACGATCACCTGGTTCTTGTCGAAGTTTTCGCCCAGGAAGCGCGGCATCCGTGTCGCGCGCGAATCGGTTGCGACCAGCTCTTCCTTCTTGATGGTTCCGGTCAGAAAGCCGCGACCCAAAGGGCTGTACGGTACAAAACCGATGCCCAGCTCGCGCGTGGTGGGAAGGATCTCATCCTCTACATCGCGCGTCCAAAGCGAGTACTCCGTCTGCAAAGCGGTGATGGGATGGACCTTATGCGCGCGGCGAATGGTTGCCGGGGAAGCTTCGGAGAGGCCGAGATACTTCACCTTGCCCGCCTTTACCAGGTCGGCCATTGCCCCCACCGTCTCTTCAATTGGCACGTTCGGGTCGACGCGGTGCTGGTAGTAGAGGTCGATGTAGTCCATGCCCAGCCGCTGCAGCGACTCGTCGCAGGCCTGCTTCACCCACTCCGGCCGGCCGTCGATGATCCACTTGTTTGGCTCCGCCTTGGTGCGGCGGTTGGCGAACTTGGTGGCCAGAAAGACCTCGTCGCGCCTTCCCTTGATCGTCTTACCGATCAGTTCTTCGTTATCGCCGATGCCGTAGGTATCCGCGGTGTCCAGAAATGTGACGCCGAGATCCAGCGAACGGAGCAGGGTGGCCGCGGATTCCTGATCGTCACGGTCCCCGTAGAAATCGCTCATACCCATACATCCAAGCCCCATGCGGGAGACGACAGCGCCCTGCGAACCGAGTTTTACCTTTTCCATTGCTTCTTTCTCCAGGTACTTCTAGCCATTTAGACGGCACAAACAGAGCAGATGACGCAGCCTTCGCCCTTGTGAGTCGCCCGGCCCAGGTTTCCGGGGAAAGGAAGTTCTTTGGAACGCGTGAGGCCGCACGAGCATACCTGGCCGGGACGCGCCGAGGCCGCAGACATACAATAAAAGCATGGACTTTCCCGTCACACGCATGCGGCGTCTGCGGCGCACCGCGGCCATGCGGTCGCTGGTGCGCGAGACGCATCTCCGCCCCTCGTCACTGATCTACCCCCTCTTTATCTGCCCCGGTGTCGGCGTGCGCAAGCCGATCTCGTCCATGCCCGGCGTCTTTAACCTCTCGCTCGATGAAGCACTGAAAGAGGCGGCGGAGTGCGTCCAGCTCGGCGTTGGAGGTCTTCTGCTCTTTGGCCTGCCCTCCGAGAAGGACGAAGAGGGAACAGGAGCATGGCATGAAGACGGCATCGTGCAGCAGTCTCTCCGCGCGATGAAGAGCGACCGTTCACTCGACTCACTCACGCTGATTGCGGATACATGCCTATGCGAGTACACCTCGCATGGCCACTGCGGTGTCGTCCAGACGGACGGCGAACACTTCCACGTAGACAACGATCTTTCTCTGCATCTGCTTGCCAAGACAGCCGCTTCGCAGGCTGTGGCAGGAGCGGACATCATCGCCCCCAGCGACATGATGGACGGCCGCGTCGCTGCGATGCGGGAAGCGATGGATGCAGCAGGGAAGCAGGATATCCCGATCATGAGCTACGCCGCCAAGTTCGCTTCGGCCTTCTACGGCCCGTTTCGCGAAGCAGCGGACTCCGCCCCGCAGTTCGGCGACCGTCGCGGCTACCAGATGGATGGAGCCAACGTCCGCGAGGCGATGCGCGAGATCGAACTCGACATCCGCGAGGGTGCGGATATGCTCCTGATGAAGCCCGCGGGGCCTTACCTCGATATTCTTCGCGCCGCCCGCGATCGCTTCGAGCTACCCCTCGGCGCCTATCAGGTGAGCGGTGAGTATGCGATGCTGCACGCCGCCTTCGAACGCGGCTGGCTGGAACCGGAGCGCGCCATGCTGGAGTCGCTGCTCTCCATCCGCAGGGCTGGAGCGGACTTTATCGTCACCTACTTCGCAAAGGATGCGGCCAAGCTGGTCGGGTAGGCTTGCTTCGTGCCCCATTCTTTCGCGCGCTCTTTGCGTGAAAGGGTGGGGTCGCGCAGAGCGCACAACGGATCTCAATGGGGAACCTGGAAAGGGATGCGCGTTGCGCATAACCCACACATGCGCGATGAAGGTGCGCATGTATGGGGCACCCGCATCCGCTTTCGCAAACTAGGTCGTAAAAACAAAATCCCGCACCGTACCATCAAGCTCTAACCAGCGAGGTGTTCCCATGGCACACAACTTCGGCAGGCTCGCATTTACCCCCGCCGTCAAGAAACTCCAGGAACAGCACGGCAGTCGCCGCCAGTACGAACGCATGGAGTCCCAGGGCGCGGCGCAGGACAAGCTCACCTCCATGGAGATCGACTTCCTGCAACAGCGCGACAGCTTTTACTGGGCAACTACAGGATCCAACGGCTGGCCGTATCTCCAGCATCGCGGCGGCCCCAGGGGCTTCCTCAAGGTCGTCGATGAGAGCACCCTCGCCTTCGCGGATTTCAGCGGAAACAAGCAGTACATCAGCACGGGAAATCTGCAGACGGACGACCGCGTCGCCTTCATCTTCGTCGACTACCCGCGCCAGGCGCGCCTGAAGATCCTCGGCCATGCCCGCGCGCTCGAAGGGGAGGAGGCCCGCGAGTGGATGGCCCGCCTGAAGGACACGCACTACCCGGCGCGAGTCGACCGTGTCTTCCTCATCAAGATTGAAGCCTACGACTGGAACTGCCCGCAGCACATCACGCCGCGCTACACGGAAGAGGAGATTCAGAGGACGATGGAGCCCTTCCAGGCTCGTATGCAGAAGCTTGAAGCGGAGAACAAGACTCTGCGCGAAGAGATGGCGCGTCTGCGTTCCAAGTAAACGGCAGCTTAGGCAGATTGAATCTCGTCCAACTCCGCAAACGCATCCGCCAGAACAATCCGGATCGGCGTTCCGGGCACTGTCAACTCCGCTTCGCGGACCTTGAGCAGGCCGTTCGTGTTCATCGTCCAGACGCGCTTGCGGAGCGGATCGAAGGCCCAGACATAACCCACGCCCATCTCTTCATAATCGTCCGCGCGTAGCTGCATCTCGGGTAGCGTGTCGCCGGGCGAAAGGATCTCCATGCAGATCATTGGCGCCGTCATCACAATGGGCGTAATCGGATCGCTCTTCGCGAGCACGCACAGGTCCGGAACTCGATACCGCTCCTTCTTCACCTGGACACGCTGTTCCAGCAGTGGCGTCACTCCCCACGTCTTTCGGTTTGTGTGAAAGAGGGCAAAAAGAATCCCTTGTAATACCGCATGCGGACGTTCGCCCAGGTTCCGTTCCCTCACTTCGCCGTCGATGTAGTCGCGATCGGGCCGATAGCTCGTCGCCAGATACTCGCTCACCGGAATGTGGGTCGCCGTTGCCATGGGTCTCCAGTATGACGCCGTAGCGCCGTCCCTGCCATCGAGGAAAGCCTCATTTGTCATGCCGTAGCGAAGCGGAGGCATCTGCTTTCACGTCGCGCAAGAGCAGTATGAGCCACGGAGACCGCAGAAGAACCAGCTTTTCCCCAACAAAAATGAACCCGTTCCTATACCGGGAAGGATTTTGGGGAACTCAGACCAAATCTGTCGTATATAGTGAGAGGTCAGAACAGAAAATACGAAGGGCCCCGCGCGGCAACCTTTTGGCGAAGCACCGCGAGAGACCCTTGGAATCGACAACCCACCAGAGGTGGGGCTGACGACGTCTCTCACTATAGACGCAGCAGCCGTGCCTTTGGACGCCCAACGAAAGGTACGGTCTTATGTCCGCGCGACCCTTATCTGTACGATTTTTCAGGCCCCTCCTTGGCCTCTTCCTGCTGAGTTCTACGGTCCTCTTTGCTCAAACCACCTCCGAGTCTTGTTCCGGAACACCTCAGTCGGTCATCGGCAAAGTGGCTGACTCCTCCCAGGCCACGGTCCCCAACGCTACCGTCCGTGCTACCTGCGGAGCCTCTGTTTTCACCACCACGACCGATCAGGAGGGCATCTACCGTCTTCGCCTCGCGCCCGGTGCGTGGCAGGTTGAAGTGAAGTCCGCCGGATTCAATGCGGCTTCCACCCAGCTCAGCGTGGTTCCGCAGATGCGCGCTCCGCAGGACATCGTTCTTGCAGTAGCGCGCGAAAGTTCAGAGGTCACCGTCACTGCCGATGCGGGTCTGGTCGCCACAACGGCCTACTCCGCCTCCAAATCCGACACGCCAATCCTCGAGCAGCCCTTCTCCATTCAGACCGTCACCGCGACGCAGCTTCTCCAACAGAACGCGCAGACTCTGAACCAGGCACTGAAGTACACAGCGGGCGCCACACCTGAAGCCTACGGCCCCGATCCGCGCGGCGACTGGTTCTTCATCCGCGGTAACGCGGCGGATGTCTACCTCGACGGCCTCCGTCTGCCGCAGATCGTCAACACACCGAACAGCTTCGCAGCGGTCCAGGTAGACCCCAGCGATCTGCAGCACCTGGAGATTCTCCTCGGACCGAGTTCGACGCTCTACGGACAGAGCAATCTCGGCGGCATCGTGGACGCTGTCTCCCGCCAGCCGACGCTGACGCCGCATCGCTCCCTCCAGTTACAGGCCGGAAACTTCGACCGCATCCAGGGCGGGGGAGATATCTCCGGCCCGCTCAATCGGAGCGCCAGCCTGCTCTACAGCCTGAACGGGATCGCCCGCAGCAGCCACACGTACGTCTTCGGCGCGAGAGACGACCGCTTTACGCTGAACCCCACGCTCCAGTGGCGTCCCACGCTCAACACCTCAGTCACGGCGTTCGGCAAGTTCTTCCACACCGACATGGGCACAGGCGCAGTCTTCCTTCCGCGCGAAGGCACGCTCGACCGTTCGCCTGTCTTTGGCTATCTGCCGACCAGCTTCAACACGGGCGATCCCACCTCCGACCGCTACCGCAAGCGCCAGTACATGGCCGGCTACGCCGTGGATTACCGCACGCCCTCGGTCGCAGTGCATCACGTCGCACGCTATGTCCACAGCAATATCGCCTACGCAGGGCGCTACTCGGCGAGCGCCTATGCCAACGCCGCACGTACCTCCATCTACCGCGTGACCTTTAACTCTCTTCCGGTTTTGGATGGCCTGCAGACAGATACCCACGCGATCACACACAAGCGCACGGGAAAGTTCCGCCACACCCTCACCGGCGGCCTCGACTTTCAATGGCAGAAGTATCAGAACCGCCAGGGCGGCCTGATTGACTCAACCACTTTCAGTCTTATCAATCCCGTCTATGGTGGCCCTTACGTGGTCACACCCATCACCACGAGGGTCGATCAGAAGCAGTTCCAGGGCGGACTGTACGGACAGGACACCGTGCAGATCGCGGGCTTCACCGTTTCCGCGGGTGGACGCTACGACCAGACAGCGCAGGAGTCCGTCACGATCGACACGAACGCGAGCATCCGCCAGCGCCCTCACGCCTTCACCGGCCACGTCGGCGTCTCGTACCAGAAGGACGGCCTCGCTCCCTATGCCAGCTACTCCACCTCGTTCCTTCCCACCATCGGCACGACCTTCGATGGAGTAACGCCATTCAAACCGACCACCGGTTCCAGCTATGAAGGCGGTCTGAAGTATCAACTGCCCCGGCACGTCGGCATGGTCACCTTCGCGGGCTACAGCATGACGCAGAACAACCGCCTGACGGCAGATCCGAATCCCCTGCATCTCAACGCGCAGATCCAGGTCGGCCAGGTCCGCACGATTGGCTACGAGCTGCAGGGAAATGGAACTGTTCTGCGCAGCCTCGATGTGTCGTTCAGCTACGCCCACACGCGTCCCATCGTCACACGCAGCAACGGCGCGGATTATCAGAAGATGCTGCAGCCCGTGCCGAAGGATACGCTCGGTCTCTGGGCGCACTACACCGTTCGCCGCACCCTGCTCACCGGCGTCGGCTTCGGTGGAGGCTCGCGCTACATCGGTCCCAAGTGGGGCGATCTGGCGAACACCTTCCAGTCGCCCGGATACACCCTCTTCGACGGAACGCTGGACTACACGATGGAGCGCTGGCGCTTCGCCGTCAACAGCACCAACCTGCTCAACAAGCGCTATATCAGCGCTTGTGGCACAGCAACCAGTTGCTACTACGGAGCGCCGCGAAGTGTCATTGGCTCATTCAACTTCTCCTTCTAGCCCGCACGCTGCCCCGACAGCGCCACTAGACCAGCGCAGACGCGCAGGCTGGTGGCGCGCGCCGCAACGTCTTTGGCTTCGCCGAGCCATCTTTCAGGTACATCTCTGGCTCGGCGTTCTTCTCGCGCTGTACAGCATCGTGATCGGCCTCAGCGGAAGCATCCTCGTCTTCCGCAAAGAGATCGAGAACAGGCTCTACGGCAAACAGCTTCACGTCCAACAGGCCGCCCGGCAGGTCTCGCTCGCCGACGCAGTGCATCGCATCGAACTCGATCGCCCTGGCTGGATCTCCGTCGGTCTGCGCGACTTCCAATCGCAGGATCACGCAGCGATGCTGCTCATGCGTCCAACGGCAAAGCCCGCTTCGACGGACCTCCGCTACGTCTACTTCAACCCCTTCACGGGACAGGTGGTGCTGGACCACATGCGCTACGACAACCTGCTCGGCTGGGTGACGAATCTGCACTACTACCTGCTCGCCGGTCGCCTCGGCCTGACGGTCAGCGGATGGATGGCGCTGGGGCTTCTCCTGCTGTGTATCTCGGGCGTGGTCCTTTGGTGGCCTGGCGTCTCGCGCTGGTCTGCGGCGCTCGTCCTTCGCCGCCGCTCCAGCTGGAAACGCATCAACTGGGATCTCCACTCCGTCGTGGGTTTCTGGAGCTCCGCTGCTCTCCTCGGTGTGGTCTTCACGGGCGTCTACTTTGCGTTTGCCCTACCGGTTGGCGGCCTCGTCGTCCTGGCAACCGGTGGGAAGATCCGCGAGGCCATGAAGTTCGTCGTTCTGCCGAAGCCCCTCCCCGCAAAACCCGGCACGCCGTTGCTGCCGCTGGATCAGGCGGTCGCCATTCTGAATCGCGAACTCGCACCCGCGCCTCCGGTGGAGTACCTCCAGCTTCCAGCCCGACCGACGGATGTCTACGGCGCCGTCAGCTACTTCCCCCACACCATCGAGTACACGCAGATGCGCCGCGTCGCCATCGATCCCCATAACGGCACAGTGCTCGCGGTTGCGGACACGCACCAGATGCAGCTCGGCATGCACATCATTCAGTACTTCCACGCCGTCCACTTCGGTACGTTTGGAGGCGAGGGAATCCTCGGTATCGTCGTGCGGATCGTCTGGGTTTTTGTAGGCATCACACCGGCGCTGCTCGCCGTGACGGGGCTGATTATGTACTGGAACCGCAAGCTGCGTCCGGCGTGGAAGCGGCTGCGCTCTTCGCCTGTGTGATTCTGACCTAGACTCCGGAGGCTTGAATCTCGCAAAGAGCCCATCGCTGCTCGTAACGCAGGCGTGGCGAGAGATCGGATCGACGCCCAGATAAAGGGCACGCCCCTCTCCTTCCCAGACACAGCTCTTTCGGCGTTGAAAGGGAGCCATATTCCCAGATAAGGAAAGCCTACGGTCTCTTCCCGGTTTGTACTCAACTTCTCTCAAAAGCTCCATTGACAGCGGTCAAGCCGCAGGCGACGATATGCGGGTACAAAGCCAGAATCAAACGCTCTTCAGCAAGACAGAAAGCCATAGTGAAGAAACGCGTCTTAAGCCCTGTGCTGTTTGTGCTGATCGCTGCCTGCGCCATGGGCTGTGGGAGTGGCCTTGGCAAAGTAATTGCGCCCGCCCCAAATGCCTGTGGCGGAGTTCATGTCTCGGGCATCGTTCTTGATTCCATGACCAGTCTGCCCATCGCGCAGGCAAGGGCTGTTCTCGAATCGGGAACACCGGACATCGCACCAACGTCAATCCACTTCGTTTCGTTTGCAGAGACGACCTCGAATACCAGCGGAGCCTTCGATCTCTGCGTTCCGGCGGTATCGCCACCAACAGCTCTGGTCCTCGTGGCGCTGGACGCCGCCGGGAAAGCTTATCCTCCCCTGGTGATTCAGATTTCAAGCTCGACGGATCTCGGCCAGCTTCTGATGGGCGGCTGCAGGTTGCTCTGTATCGAGAAGCAGCAGCAAACCTCGTCCCCGGCAACGCTTACGGGATCCATCACCACCGGTCCGGTCTCCGAAACCGGAACGATCGCGCCGCACCTCTACGCTTTTGCACCGGACGGTTCACGTTCGACCTGGAGCCTCGCCATCCCGCTGCTCGACCCGGCCCAATCCTCTGGCTTCGCAACAGCCAAAGCCAACTGCGTCAATCTGAACTCCTTTTGCTCGTCCTACACATTCCTGCTTCCTTCTCAAAAGCCCATTTTCCTGGCGAGCAGTGTCTTTTCCCAGGAAACCGGTGCGCCCTCCTATTCTGTTGACGCGGTCCTCACGAAAGGCCTGTCCTGCACTCCTCCCTTCAGCTACGTATTCACCCAGACGGATGGAACGTTCCTCATAGCAGACCCCGGCGCTGCTCTGTTGGCCCAGGACGCGGTCTTTCAGCATTGCGTCGAATCGCCGGGATGACCAGCACAGCAGCGACTACGACCTGGGAGCAAACAGAACGGCATGGCTTGCGGTCGCAGCTATCTTTTTCCGAGCAGGCGGCGCAGAGGGGCCGTGGAGTTCACGGTGATCTGGAGGGCGTGATTGTGTTCCCCTACGATCCCGTTTGGAACGGGCAGGTACTGGTGCATATAGCCGATCTCCACCTGGAGGTCGTCTCCCAGGTTCCAGCCGACCGCGCCGTACGTCCGGTTCTGATCCAACGCCTGGTCTCCGCCGTGCGGTCCAAAGTTCACAAACACCTCGTTGTACAGGGAGGCGTAATCGGGCCTGGCACCCTGAGTCGGCCAGCGAAAGGGGACATCCGCTGTCAGGCGATACCGCGCTCTCTCTGCAAACTCCCATGCCGTTGTGCCCACACCGGCGGTAGAGGTCCCATCGAACCTCTGTTCGGCGCGGAAACGGTGCGTCAGCGTCACCGCCTTTTCGCCCTCGCCCAACAGGGGATGTTTCACCTTGAACTCTTCAACCACGCGGTGTTCGGGCTGCGGTCCCGTCGTCGTGGCATCGCCCAGCGATCCACCCTCGAACGGATATCCGCGCAGATACGTGTACGCCAGCATGGCGGACATTCCATGCCCGAGCTTTCTGCTTACGCCTGGCCGCAGCAGCAACTGTTCCCAGCGCTCTCCCAGGCCTTCCCGCCGAAACTGGCCCTCGAGGTGCAAGCTCCAATTTGGCGTAAAAGGATGCTCGCCAAAGTACATCAGCCAGGTGGACCGCTCAGCCCCTCCCACCGGCTCCGGCGTCTGCGAGGCCGCGATCTCCGGGAGTAGAAGGAGCAGAGCGACCGAAAGGCATGTACGGCGGAGCATCTCTTAAGAGATGCGTCCCTGGCGGAATGAAGCCCCCTGTCACGAACTGCAATTCGACGCCATCGGCCAGCCTCGCACCCAGCACGGTAGAATCGTTTTGCACATTCAAACATCAGTATTCATTGGTGGAAGAGGGAGTTTTCAGTGGCAGACACGATCTATGACCTCGTCGTCATCGGCGGCGGACCGGCGGGATATTCCTGCGCAATTCGCGCTTCGCAGTATGGGCTCAAGACAGCACTCATCGAAACCAGCGAAAAGCTGGGTGGCACATGCCTGCACGTAGGCTGTGTTCCAACGAAAGCACTTTTGTTCTCGGCCGAGGTCTTTGACCACGCCAACGACGGCACGAAGTACGGCATTGATGGCATCGACAAAGGCACCGTCAACTGGGGACAGGTTCTCACGCGCAAGCAGGGCATCATCGACAAACACGTCGGCGGCCTGAACTACCTGATGAAGAAGAACAAGATCACCGTCATCCGTGGCTACGGCCGCCTGACCGGACCGGCGAAGGACGGCGTCCATACCGTGGATGTGGACAACGCAGGCAAGAAGGAGCAGGTGAAGGGCAAAAAGCTGATCCTCGCCTCCGGCTCCGACGCGCGCATGATCCCTGGCTACAAGCCCAGCGACAAGATCCTCACCAACATCGAGATCCTCTCCATGAAGGACCTGCCGAAGTCGCTCGTCTGCATCGGCTCCGGCGCGGTCGGCGTAGAGTTCGCTTCGATCATGAATAGCTTCAACGCCGAGGTCACCATTATCGAGATGCTCGACCGCGTCGTGCCTGCGGAGGATGCCGAGATCTCCAAGGAGTTTCTGCGCCAGTACAAGAAGAAGGGCATCAATGTTCACGTCTCCGCCAAGGTCGACAAGATCGAAGAGACGAAGACCGGCGTGAAGGTGCACTTCACCAAATCCGACGGCACCGGCGAGATCAAGGAAGCCGACAAGGTCCTCGTCGCCGTAGGCCGCGCTCCGCGCACCTACGATGTGGGCATCGAGAAGACGAAGATCAAGCTCGACCGCGGCTTCATCCACACCAACGAGTGGATGGAGACGGAAGAGCCCGGCATCTACGCCATCGGCGACATCGTCGCAGGCCTGCCGCAGCTCGCGCACTCCGGCTCCATGTGCGGTGCCGTCGCCGCCGCCAGCATCGCGGGCAAGTACGCCAAGCCGGTCACGCGCTATCGCGTCCCGGGCGCAACGTACTCCGAACCGCAGGTCGGCTCCGTCGGTATGACGGAGGCGGTTGCGAAGGAGAAGGGCTACGACGTGAAGGTGGGCAAGTTCCCGCTCGCCGGAAACTCCAAGGCCACGATCCTCGACGCGCATGACGGCTTCGTCAAAGTGGTCGCCGATGCGAAGTACGGCGAGATCCTGGGCGTCCACATCATCGGCCCCTCCGCCACGGAGCTCATCGCAGAAGCCGTCGTCGCCATGGACGCCGAGATGACCGTCGAAGAGATGATGACGGTGATCCACGCCCACCCCACGTTGAGCGAAAGCCTGCTGGATGGATTTAGCGCTGTGTATGGCATGGCGCTCAACGCGTAGTTTTATTTGATGGAAAGAACGGCGCGGGGGCGATGACCTCCGCGCCGTTTTTGTTACTGAAGATTTAGCTTTCAGGAGGCATCTGATCGTTGCCTTTATAGTGGCTTTATGAGCTATGACCTCATGGTCTTCGAGCCCACTGGTGCTCCAAGAGATCACGCAACATTTCTTCGTTGGTACCACTCTCAAACGAAGTGGGACGCAGACGAAATCTATGACGATCCTGACCGCAGTTCCCCGCGTCTCCAGGCATGGCTTGCGGAGATGTTTTGTATCTATCCGCCGATGAATGGGCCGGGTGCAGCGGACGAATTGCCCGAAGATGAAAGCTCTCTCGCGGACTACAGCATCGGTGAACAAATCGCACATGTGTGTTTTGCCTGGTCGAGAGCCTCAGGCGCCTACGATGATGTATTCCGGTTGGCGGAAAAGTATGGGCTGGGTTTTTTCAATGTAAGTTCAGACAGTTCTGAACTGTGGTTTCCGGAGGGAGGCGGCCTAAAGTTAGTGGGTCAAGAGAAACCAATCCTCAATCGATGGTTACGACGGTTTCTAGACGCCTTCCGACCATAAAGCATGGAGCCTACGGTCGCTTTGTGACGATGGGCGTCGCCTGATGGCGCACAAGTTGCCAATGCCCGTCGCGGTAGACGAAGGTGTTGGCGAAGCGCAGGTCAAACTTTCCGGTGTGCCCTTTGTAACTGCCTTCGAGATGCTCCACACCGGTTACCAGAGCGGCCTGGCCGTAGATGTGGACCTGCATCTCGTCGTCTGTGATGACGCTTGGCTTGAGATCGCCGGACGAGAACATGGAAAGGTCTTTCGCTCTTGAGGACTCGCTGCCGTCCATATTGCCGACGGTAAACTCCTTCGCATAGAAGCTCTCCAGGAAGGCGAGGTCAGCATGCTTGCGAGCCTCTGCCCAGTCATGTTGAAGCTTGATGAAGGTATTGTCGTCGGCGTTCGATTGTGCGTGAGCGGGCAGCACAACGGAAGATGCGAACAGGAAGGCCAGAACAAAACGCGCGGACGTTGAAGACAGTCGCATCATAATTCTCTCCGTTTGAAGAGCATGCTTGAACGCTTTACCGGGATGATAACGGCCCGGTAAAGTCATTTCCAGCCAAAAGTACAGCTTCTCGGCACGATGAAGGGGGCGAGAACGCGCTCCCGACCCCTTCATGTTTTGTCCGGTCGTGCGTTCGTGTGTCAGTGAATGGCGATCAGTAGACCGGCGCTCATTCCGACCGATTGTTGATGGCCGCGCGCGAAGCTGTAGTCGTACGCAGGTTCGAGGAACCAGCCGAAGCGATGTCTGTGGGCTGGCCAGAACATGATGTCTCCGGCTAGCTCACCTGATATCGAGTTCGTCGTTCTTCCGTTCTGCTTCAGATGAACCCACTGTGGGCCGACGCCGAGCATGAACTCTGCCTTGCGCGAGATCGTCCACGGTTTCTTGAAGAGAAGATCCGTGTCCCACTCCGTCGCGTTGCGGGTGAAGAAGGGCGTGACTCCTGCTTCCAGTTCAAGCCAATGCTCGACCGGTGTTGTCTCCACTGCGAAGTTTGGCGCAAAGGATGCCGCACCTCCAGTAAAGTTCCAGCTTGTCGAGGCACCGATCTCGAGGATGGCCGCTGAATCCTTCTCTTCGGAGGCTCTCGCTGGTTTGTAAGAGTCGTCCGTCGCTCCGGCCTGACCATGGGCAGGTAGAGTCAACGGTAAAAAGGCGCACGCAAACGCGAGCGCATAAACGCGGGTACGCATAGATATCTCCGGGGTTAGCTGTAGGTTCTGCCAGAGGCAGGCGTTACAGGCTACGAGAGAGACATGCGCGGAGGACGGAGGAAGGGCGAACGAGGTGTTCGCGGAGGAGACAGGGCGGTCAACCGAGACGCACCACCATCCACGACAAGTGAGGTCAAAATCGGACTGCTATCCGGAAGCCAGTGGAATCCGCAGCAGGTGCAGATCCCATTACAGGCATCCGGTTCAGACGGCGCGGAGTGTCTAACCGATGGTTGCGACGAAGAAGAGAGCGTCGTTGCATGGGATCCGTCGCAGAGGTCGCAGTGCGGTGTACTTATGGACAGCCAGGCGAGCACAACGCACAGAAGCGCTCCAGCAAAGCGAATCCTGGCTGTGACGGCGCTCCCCATCTGACCATCATAAAGGCGAAGTGAGAGGTGTTTTCACGGGATTTTTTTCGAGAGGGCGAAGGGATTCTTTGACGAGGTACTTCCTATAATCAATGGGCACTGTGGAGTATCGAAATGCAAAATATCTCTCTTGAAGCGATCCATCTTTTATCCGAATCGCCCGGCGATCGAAAGTACGACAATCACCCCGTGGCGACGGTGAATGACCACGTGGTTCGACTCGCCACCATGACCGAGGCCTACCACTGGCACTGCCATCCTGATTCCGATGAGACGTTCCTCGCTCTGGAAGGGGGACTCTTCATTGACCTGGATGATCGCACCGTCGAGCTGCAGCCCGGCAGCCTCTTTACCGTGGAGAAAGGCGTTCGTCATCGTACGCGACCAATCGGCGCGCGTTCGGTCAATCTCACCTTCGAACGCGCGAACGCCGCAAGCGAGACGCTTGCGGCACCGGCGGAGTAAGGGAACCGATCAGGACGTCTTCAGCGCCTGTGCAACGGCCTCGGCGAGAGGCGTTGTCTTGCGACCGATGAGGCGGCTGAGCGTGTGCGTCTCGTCGTCCAGGCCGCCGTCCGCAGCCTTGGCCTCGCCATCCGCGATGATCTGCGCAACTTGCGGTGGAAGGAAGCTCGCGAGAATCTTCTCGTATTCCGCTTCCGCAAGATCGTGGTATCCGATGGTCTTACCTGTCTGTTTACTGACCTCAGCGGCGAACTCTGCGCGCGTGAATGGGGCGTCGCCGCCGAGCTCGTAGATCTGGTTTTTGTGGCCCTCTCCGGTAAGCACAGCGACAGCGGCTGCAGCGTAGTCTGCGCGCGTTGCTGCAGCAAAGCGCCCGTCTTTTGTGGCGCCGATGAAAGCTCCCTGCTGGAGCGCGGGCGCGATTCCCGCGGTCAGATTTTCGAGGTACCAGCCGTTGCGCAACAGTGTGAAGGGAACACCGCTTGCCTGAAGATACTTTTCAGTGGCGAGGTGCTCCGCTGCAAGCGCGAGCTTGGAAGTATCCGCGCGTAAAAGGCTCGTGTACGCGAGAAGTTGAACGCCTGCGGTCTTTGCGGCGTCGACCACGGCCTTGTGCTGCGCGACACGTTGGCCCACTTCGCTACTTGAGATAAGCAGAATTTTCGTGGCGCCCGCGAACGCGGTGGCAAGCGTCTCCGGGCGGGAGTAATCGGCTTCGCGTACTTCAATCCCTTTGGCTGCGAGCGCCGTGGCCTTTGCGGGCGTGCGGACGGCGGCGATGATCTGGTCTGGTGGAACCGTCTTGAGCAAAGCTTCGATGACGAGCGTTCCGAGTTGGCCGTTGGCTCCAGTGATTGCGATCATGACATCTCTCCTTTTTCGTCAAATCCGACGAATGAAACAAGCGTAGTCCTGAGAGCTTACTTTGCGTAAGTACATACCCGGAGGTAAGCTGTATCCATGCCATGGCCGAAGAGTACGAAGACAGCTCGCATCCGGAAGGGAAACCTGTTCGCAGCGGATTGCCCGACGCGCAACATTCTGGACGACGTGACATCGCGCTGGGGATCGCTCGTCCTTGTGCTCCTGCTGGAGAGCAGCTATCGCTTCAGCGAACTGGCCTACCTGATCGGCGGCGTCAGTGAGAAGATGCTGGCGCAGACCCTGCGTGCGCTGGAAGAGGACGGCTTCGTGTTGCGTACCGTCCACGCGACGAAGCCGCTGAAGGTCGAGTACAGCCTGACGCCTTTCGGGAAAGAGATTGCGGGACGGATGAAGGCGCTGACTTCCTACATCGAGGGAAACATCGCGCGCGTCATGGAGCATCGTGCAACGGCGGCGAAGAAAATCGCATAATATTCCGCGCCGACAGTGCCGGATCATTTCTCGGTTCGCTCCATCGACCTCGAAGCGTTCATCCGTGCTGGAGAACTTGACCTCGCTGGAAGCCCCTAAACGTCTTCCAGCGACATCGCATTGCGTCGTGCATGCGAATCCGATAGCTTTGTGCCATCACCATATTTCAAAAAAACTCCCGCAATAGCATGCAGCGTTGATCTTGCAGGCTCCTGCGCGAGCTTCTGCTCATCCGGTTCCTCTGTTCTCTTTAACTATTTTTGAAAGCGAGAATCTTAATGCCTCTGCTCCGCTTCAAGCAGGCTGCCGTCATGGTCGCGGCTCTGCTCTTCCTCTCGTCCGCAACTGCGCAAGAAACCGCCGGGGACAAAGTCGATCTGGATGTCCTGACGCAGATCAAGAGTGAGGCTTTTCAGCACTCGCAGGTCATGGAAAACCTCTTCTATCTGTCTGAAGTCTACGGCCCGCGCGTCAACAACAGCCGCAATCATCGCGCGGCTGCCGAGTGGGCGATGAAGCAGATGAAAGAGTGGGGCATGCAGAACGTCCACCTCGAAAAGTGGCCCTTCGGGTATGGATGGCAGATCAAGAAGTATTACGGTGCGATGGAGGCTCCGGCCTACGCCGCGCTGACGGGATTTCCTCTGGCATGGACGCCGGGGACCAATGGGCCTGTTACGGCGGATGCGATGTGGGCGCCGATTCACTCGAAGGAAGACTTCGCCAAGTACCACGGCAAGCTGAAGGGCAAGATCGTGCTGATCTTCGATCCGGCTCCGCTCACTCTGCATACAAAGGCGGATGCGCAGCCTTCACCAACGGATGAGGAGATCCTGGCGCGCAGTGCGCGGGGTGGAGAAGCCTATCGCCGCCCGGTCGCCGCTCCCGGTTCGCCTGAGGCCAATCGTGACCCCAGCGGACGCGGCAGACCCGGAGAGGGCACGTGGGAGTTCACGCCGACCTCGCAGGCTCTCTCAGGAAACAAAGCCCTGCGCAACGAACTCAATGCCTTCCTGAAGGATGAGGCTCCGGCGCTGGTTCTGACGCCGGGCTACAACGGCGACGGCGGCACGATCTTCTCCACCTACGGCGGATCGGAGAATCCGAAGGATCCCATCCCGCCGCCGATGGTGGCCATCGGTGCAGAGCAGTACAACCGCGTCGTCCGTCTGCTCCAGCACAACATCACGCCTAAGCTCACCTTCGACGTGCAGGTGGAGTATCAGAAGGAAGATCAGGACGCCTTCAACGTCATCGGTGAGATCCCGGGAACAACGAAGAAGGATGAGGTCGTGATGCTTGGCGGTCACTTCGATAGCTGGCAGGGCGGAACGGGCGCGACGGACAACGGCACCGGCTCCTCTGTGGCGATGGAGGCTGTGCGTATCCTCACCACGCTGAAGAAGCCCATGGCGCGCACGGTCCGCGTCGCTCTGTGGGGAGGGGAAGAGGAGGGCGTGTATGGCTCCACGGCGTATGTGCAGCAGCACTTCGCTCCACGCGACACCATGAAGAAGACACCCGAGTACGACAAGTTGGATGTGTACTTCAACGACGATAGCGGCTCGGGCAGGTTCCGCGGCGTATCGGCTGGGGGCAGTCCGCAGATTGGTGTCATCTTCAAGTCGTGGATTGAGCCCATCAAAGATCAGCACATCGTGGCTGTTCTGGGCACGGAGTTCAGACCTACACCGTCCCCTGGCGGTACGGACTCGACCGCCTTCTCGTGGATCGGCCTGAACGGTATCGGCTTCCTGCAGGACCCGTTGGAGTACGGCACACGCACGCATCACTCCAATGCGGACCTCTATGACCGCGTGCAGAAAGACGATGTGATGCAGGGTTCCATGATCGAAGCATGGTTCGCCTATAACGCGGCGACGCGTGCGGAGATGCTGCCTCGCATCCCGACCCCGGAGCCGCTGAAGAAGTAACGGAGCAAGGTGCGAAAGAGAGGGTGAGGCCTGAGGCCTCACCCTCTTTGTTTGCATCTCCCGTTTCGCTGTAACGATCCACGTGCGCTTATGGCAGGCGCGTTCGGAATGTGTCCTGGCGGATAATGAGAATCAGTTGCATGGCAAGCATTTCAGGGGGATGAATGGCAGACATCAAGACCACGATTGAGCAGGCGTATTCCGCATTCAATCAGCGGGACATCGACGGTGCCTTAGCGCTGATGACGAAGGACGTGAGCTGGCCAAAGGCTTCGGAGGGCGGCAAAGTGGTCGGAAAAGAAGAGATCCGCGCCTATTGGACTCGGCAATGGAGTGAGTTCGATCCCCATGTCGAACCACTCGGCATCACCGAGGAAGAAGGAGGCAAGGCGCGTGTAAGGGTGCACCAACTCGTCAGGAGTCTGCAAGGGGATGTTCTTTCGGACAGCGAGGTTCTTCACGTATTCACAATGAATAGCGGCCTTATCGCAGCCATGGACCTTAGGGATGACGCCGATTCTCTGGCTGGTCCGTCCGCCGCATTCGCACATCGATCCTGACTGCTCCACAGCGGAGCGTATAGGCGAATCCACCGAACAGGCAAAGCCCACCAGAGGCCGCCTCCGTCCGTCTACGACTCGAGGCTAGGGTTGAACGGAACGAAGAGCGGCTCTCCGCTTCTGTACAGCCCCCGCGAGTTCACGCAGAAGCGTCTGCGTCTCGGCCCAGTCGATACATGCGTCGGTGATGCTCTGCCCGTAGACAAGCGCCTTGCCGTGGACGAGCGACTGCGCTCCGGCGACCAGGTTGCTTTCGATCATCGCTCCCATGATGTGAGAGTGTTCGCTGGCCGTGACCTGCTCTGCGACGGAACGGCACACAGCACCCTGCTTGCGATAGTCCTTGCCGCTGTTCGCGTGGCTGCAGTCGATCATGATGCGCGGCTTGGCTCCTGCCTTCTGCATCTGCTCAGCCGTCGAAGCCACCGATGCTGCGTCGTAGTTCGTGGTCGCGCGGCCACCGCGCAGAATCACGTGGCAATCCGGATTGCCGGAGGTCAGAAGAATCGCGGCCTGCCCAGTCTCAGAGGTGCCAAGAAATGTATGCGGATGATTCGCGGAGAGGATCGCGTCAATCGCAATCTGTACGTTGCCGGAGGTGCCGTTCTTGAAGCCAACGGGGCAGGAGAGTCCCGACGCCAACTGGCGATGCACCTGGCTCTCGGTGGTGCGCGCGCCAATGGCTCCCCAACTCACCAGGTCGGAGACATACTGGGGCGAGATCATGTCGAGAAACTCCGTGCCCGCAGGGACGCCCATCTCTGCCAGATCGAGAAGCAAACGTCGCGCAATGCGCAGGCCGTCGCTGATGCGGAACGATTCGTCGAAGTACGGATCGTTAATCAGCCCCTTCCAGCCGAGCGTCGTGCGCGGCTTCTCAAAATAAACCCGCATCACGATCATCAGCTCGTCGGAGAGCTCCGCGATCGCCTCTTTCAATAAGCCTGCATACTCCCTGGCCGCAATCGGATCGTGGATCGAGCAGGGACCCACCACGACCACAAGGCGGTCGTCTGTGCCATCGAGGATGTCCACGATCTGGCGGCGCGCCTCAAAGACGGTGCGCGAAGCGTTGTCAGTGACAGACATCTCTTCCTCAAGAAAGATCGGAGGAAGAACGATTCTGCTGGATTTGATGCGGAGGTTATTTGTGGGATATGCCATAGCTGCTCAAACCAGAATACTAGGTATGGGAGGTCCGCCTGGACGTAGATTCCCTGGCGATGCTCGTAAAGAGCGGATTTCATGCTTCTCTACTACATCTGGCGCCCTCGGGAGACTATTGGACGGTCGTCGTGATGACCTGAAGCGATCCCGAGTTGTAGTTCGTAAGGTAAAGCGTTCGATCGTCGCCTCCGACCGTGATTTCACGCGGAAACAGACCCGTGGGGATCGTCTGCACCACGCTGACTTTGGCCGGAACCGCAACCGAAAGAATCGTGGCATTCGCCGTGCCAGTCTCGAACCGGTTCGAGTTCGCCACCGCCATGAGCTTTTCGCCGTCGAAGAGCCGCAACCCAACCGGCTCCGCCCGGATGGGAAGTATGCGTTTGCCGCCAACGATTTTGGGGTCTCGGGGGAGCGACTACGGAAGGGGAACTTCTCTGGCGGTGGGCTCGCATCTCGTGGCTCTGGCAATCGAAAACGGCGCCACTCTCCATAGTGCGGACCGTGACTTCGCTCGTTTCCCCGGTCTCCGCTGGTCGATCCCCTCACCGGGTCGAAACGACCTGCACGATCTCACTGCAAGCCATTCTCAAGCGGAATGCATCATAAGAGACATGGCAGACAGAAAGAGCGTGCTTCTCTCGTTGGTGCTGACCTTCTTTTTTGGGCCGTTTGGCATGTTGTATAGCACGGTGCCAGGCGCGCTGGTTATGCTGGTCCTCTATGTGGCTCTGGGGATTGTGACCCTGGGCTGGGCGCTCACAGTGCTTCACCCGATCGCGATGATCTGGGGAGCCGTGGCAGCGGATCGCGCGAACCGCTAGGCTAATTTTGTAAAGGAGAAGGAATGTCTTTGACTCTCCGTCAGCTCCAAACGAGCGACCTCCTCGTTACCTATCTTGAAGACGGCCTCAGTGATGGTTGGCCAATCATCCTCACGCATGGCTTTCCTTATGATGTGCATGCGTTTGATGACGTGGTTCCCCTTCTTGTAGAGCAAGGGGCGCGGGTGATTCGTCCCTTTGTTCGGGGCTATGGTCCTACATCGTTTCTTTCTCCTTCGACGATGCGTTCCGGACAGCAGGCTGCTTTAGGGAAGGATCTGATTGAAGTGCTCGACGCTCTCGGTATCCAGGGAGCGATCGTGGCTGGGTTCGATTGGGGAGGGCTCGCATCCTGTGTTGCTGCGGCACTGTGGCCCGACAAGATCGGTGGGCTCGTGTCCTATGCCAGTTACGACATCGTGGACATCGCGAGGCAACAGGAAGGTTATCCTCCGTCCCTGGAGAAATCGATTTGGTATCAGCACCTTTTTCAAACCGAACGAGGCCGCGTCGCTCTGACCAAGTCGCGCAAAGAGATTGCCCGTATGCTTTGGCGGGAGTGGTCGCCGAACTGGAGCTTCGACGAAGCTACTTTGTCCCAGACCGCAGCCTCCTTCGACAACCCGGACTTCGTCGATGTCGTGCTCCACTGCTACCGGTTCCACTTCGGTCTGGCGCAGAGCGATCCGAGACTCGAGCCGCTGGAGACGCTGTTAGCGAGCAGGCCCACCATCAAGGTTCCGTCGGTCACCCTGGACGGTACAGACGACCCCCTGAAGCCTGGAGGCACGGCGGACCACGCAAAGATGTTCGTCGGTAAACACGAACATCGCGTCATCAAGGCGGGCCACAACATTCCGAAAGAAAACCCTTCAGCATTCGCCGATGCGATCTTCACCGTCAGAAACTGGATTGCGTGAGGGAAGTGAGCACACCGTACAGTAAAGCCGTGGTAAGTCGCATCCCCTCGTCGGTGATATTCGCGGACTGGTCGTGGCTACTGCCAATGTCCAACGCGAAGGGATCAGTGCAGAAGTCGTCCTGTTGAGGACCAACGACAGAACAGGCTACTCTTAAACCAGCACTCCATGGTCCTCAACCTCCTTCAACTCGGTCGCATCCCTTACACCGAGGGCATCCGTGTCATGAACGAGGTCGTGGCCCTACGCAAGCAGCAGCAGATCGGCGACACGCTTCTTCTCCTCGAGCATCCGCCTGTCCTAACGCTCGGACGAAATTCGACACGCGCCAACATCCTTGCCAGTGACGAGCTTCTTGCGGCGAAGGGTGCGGAGATCCACGAGATCAATCGCGGCGGGGACGTGACGTATCACGGGCCCGGTCAGTTGGTTGGTTATCCCATCTTCGATCTCCGTGGTGAAGATCTTCCCGGCAAAAAAGGCCCGCACCTCGGCCCTGTCGACTTCGTTCGCCTCATGGAAGAGGCGCTCATCCGTACCTGCTCCGACTTCGGTGTGCTCGCGCAGCGCATCTGCAAGCGCACCGGTGTTTGGACGATGGCCGGGCCGTCCATACAGGAGAAGAAGATCGCCGCGATCGGTATCCACGTCTCGCAGGCGGTTACCTCGCACGGCTTCGCGCTCAACGTCACAACGGATCTCCGCGACTTCGAGTGGATCGTCCCCTGCGGCATCACCGACCGCCAGGTCACCAGCCTGGAGCTGGAGGTCGCCGAGGAGTTTTCCCTCCGGCCTACGTTGGAGAACGCGTCCAACTCCATCGCCAGCCGCTTTGGCCACGTCTTTAACCGCCAGATCCTGCAGGTGGAGACGCTGGACCAGCTTCTGGGCCAGATCGCCTAGCCGCCGCTCTCCGATAACCGCGCAGGCGTTACAGCTATCTTCCATGCACTCTATAATCTTGAGTGCGAACGCGTGTTCTTTTGCGCCCTAAAAAGGAAAAGGATCCCTTCATGCCTACCAATGTCGTCATGCCCCAGATGGGCGAGTCCATCACCGAAGGCACACTCACCAAGTGGCTCAAGCAGGTCGGCGACACTGTCGCGCGCGATGAACCCATCTTTGAGATCTCCACGGATAAGGTCGACGCCGAGATTCCATCGCCCGTCGCGGGCAAGCTCCTTGAGATCAAGGTGCAGGAGGGCGCAACGGTAGAGGTCAACACCGTCGTCGCCGTGATGGCGGAAGCGGGAGCCTCTGAGGCTCCCGCTGCCCCAGCTGCAAGTGCCACACAGAGTGCCACACCGGGCGTTCCCGTTCCCGCCGCTCCCCCGGCAGACGCGCAGAAGGACGCAGTTCCTGCTCCCGCAGCGCCAGCTGCCGCCGCTGCACCCGCAGCCGCCGCGAACACCGACGTCCCCATGCCGCAGATGGGCGAGTCCATCACCGAAGGCACGATCACCAAGTGGCTCAAGAAGATCGGCGACACCGTCCAGCGCGACGAGCCTCTCTTCGAGATCTCCACGGATAAGGTCGATGCCGAGATTCCTTCGCCCGTCTCCGGAACGCTCGTGGAGATCAAGGCCACCGAAGGCCAGACCGTTGCCGTGAACAGCATCGTCGCTGTCATCGGCGGAGCAGCAGGCGCGGCCTCTATACCAGCCGCCGCACCGCAGGCCGATGGAGCCTCCACCCCAGCAGCACCGCCCGCGCAGGATGGCGGATCCACAGAAGTCGTCATGCCGCAGATGGGCGAGTCCATCACGGAAGGCACCATTACCAAGTGGCTCAAGAAGGTCGGCGACACCATTCAGCGCGACGAGCCTATCTTTGAGATCTCCACGGATAAGGTCGATGCCGAGATTCCTTCGCCTGTCGCCGGAACACTTACCGAGATCAAGGCCGCAGAAGGCACGACGGTCGCCATCAACACCGTCGTCGCCATCATCGGTGGCGCGGCGGGATCTGCTTCCGCCAAGCCCGCAGCCGCAGCTCCCACGCAGGCACCGGCTGCTCCCGGAGATGCAAAGCCCGCTGCACCTGCGGCTTCGGCAAGCGTTGGCGAAACGCCGCGCTCCTCGCCGCTCGTCCGCAAGATTGCCAAGGATAACGCCGTCGATCTGCAGCAGGTCCCGGGCACCGGCTCCGCTGGCCGCATCACCAAGACCGATATCCTCGGCCACCTGCAGAACCCTGCAGCCGCAGCAAAGCCCGCTGCCGCTGCCGCCCAACCTGCCGCAGGAGCACAGCCCGCGTCGGTCACAGCCGCTCAGTCCGCCACTGCTACGACGGCACCGGCCAAGGCAGCGGCCGCACCCACGCAGCCGCTTCCGGGCGAGCTCGTTCCGATGACCAAGATGCGCAGCATCATCGCGCAGCGCATGGTGGAGTCGAAGCATACCAACGCGCACGTCCACACCGTCTTCAAGGTGGACATGACCCGCGTCGCCCGCATCCGCGATAAGGAGAAGAACAAGTACGAGCAGCGCAATGGCGTCAAGCTCACGTACATGCCTTTCATCACACGTGCAGCGGTCGTCGCTCTGTCGAAGCACCCCATCGTCAACTCGGCGATCGAGGGCGGCAACGCGATCCGCTACAACAAGAACATCAACATCGGCATCGCCGTCGCTCTGGACTGGGGCCTCATCGTTCCCGTGCTCAAGCAGACCGAGGAGAAGAACTTCCTCGGTATCGCGCGCGGTATTGTCGATCTGGCTAACCGCGCACGCATCAAGAAGCTCGCTCCGGATGACGTTGCAGGTGGCACCTTCACGCTGACCAACTCCGGCATCTTCGGCGAGCAGTTCGGAACGCCGATCATCGCGCAGCCGCAGTCGGCGATTCTCGGCATCGGCGGCCTGAACAAGGAGCCGCTGGTGATCCAGGACCAGGACGGCGGAGACGTCATCGCCATCCGCTACATCCAGCGCTTCACGTTGGGCTTCGATCACCGCATCATCGATGGCTCCGACGCAGGCAAGTTCATGACGGACTTCAAGAACGTCCTGGAAAACTGGTCGGAAGATATCGGCTAGGTCCTGCGCGGACGGCGAATCGCTTCGCGTGGTTTAAATGAAAGTAGCGGTCAAGTTCTCACGGAACTTGGCCGCTATCGCGTTTAAAGAGGAACATCCCGAAAATCCTAAAGCAGATCCCTCCGCTCTGCTACGGGATGACAAAGGGTCCTTGGGAGGGACGAGGATCTAGGGGTGCCGAACTAAAGCCGCCCCTTCGCCTCTAAAACTCTCTCCAAAGCCTCACTCGCGCTATCCCCAACTGCGCTCAAATGCCCCATCTTCCGGCCTCTACGCGGCGTCAGCTTCTCATAGAGATGCAGCCGCACCCCGGGAACTGCCAAGGCTTCGTCGAACTTCGGTTCGCGCGGCTCGCCGCTCTCATCCAGCCAGACCTCGCCGAGGAGGTTGGCAATCGCCGTCGGTTGTACGAGTGAGACATCGCCTAGCGGCAGATCGCAGGCAGCGCGGATCGCCTGCTCGAACTGGCCTGTCACGCAGGCCCGTTCGCTGCCGTGGTAGCTATTGTGCGGTCGCGGCGCGAGTTCGTTGACCAGCAGTTCGCCCTCTTCGGTCAGGAAGATCTCGACGGCCAGAAGGCCTTCCAAGTTGAAGGCATCGGCGATCTCGCCTGCGATCTTTCGCGCGCGGGCTTCGGTCTCTGCCGGAACACCTGCCGGAATCACGCTCCACTCCAGAATCTGATGCTCGTGATGGTTCTCCGCCGCGGGAAACACTGTGACTTCGCCGCGCGGAGAGCGCGCCACCATCACGGAGATCTCCTGCTTCAGCGCCAGCGCCTGCTCGGCAACACAAGGCTCGCCGCGCAGATCGTCCCATGCCTCGGTGATCTCGTCTTCCACGTTTGCGCCTTCGGCAAAACCGATCTTTGCTTGTCCGCGACCGTCGTACCCGCCCATCGCGCTCTTCACAAAGCATCTGCCGCCCAGCGCTTCCACAGCCTCGCGCAGCTGGTCGAGTGTGCGGCAGACGCGGTATCGGCCTACGGGAAATCCATTCCGCAGCAGCCAGTCCTTTTGTTCCGTTCTGTCCTGAATGATGGCCAGCATCGCCGATCCCGGACGCACGGGAGCGAACTTCGCTGCGGCGTCCATGCTGGCGATGAGCACCTGTTCGATTTCGAGTGTGACGACGGAGCACTCGCGCGCCAGGTTCGCAGCGGCCCATGTGTCCTTCCATCCCGCTTCGATCAGCTCGTCCACGACATATCGCGCAGGACACGCGGGGTCGGGATCGAGCACGTGGACCTTGTACCCCATCGCGCGTGCAGCCATGGCCATCATCCGGCCAAGCTGACCACCGCCCAGGATTCCAATCGTGGCGCCAGGAAGAATCGCGCTCACTCTGCTGACTCCTGTGGCAGGGTCTCTGCCATTACCTGCTCCGCGCGCGCGTCGCGCCACGCCTGCAGCTTGTCGCCAAGCGCAGTATCTTCCACCGCCAACATCGCAATCGCAAGCAGGGCGGCGTTTGCAGCGCCGGAGCGGCCGATTGCCATGGTGCCGACGGGGACGCCCTTGGGCATCTGCACGATCGACAGAAGGGCGTCCATGCCTTGCAGCGCAGTGGCCGGAACCGGCACACCCAGCACAGGAACGATCGTCTTCGCCGCCAGCATGCCCGGCAGATGCGCCGCGCCGCCAGCGCCGGCGATGATCGCCTTCAAACCGCGACCCCGTGCCGACGTTGCGTACTCGAACAAGAGGTCCGGAGTGCGGTGTGCCGAAACCACCTTGGCTTCATGCGGCACACCGAACTCTTCCAATAAAGCCACAGCCTCGCGCATCACGGCGTAATCACTGCTGCTTCCCATCACCACACCGATCAACGGCTTCGCTTGCATAGACAACGATTATAAGTGGGAGTGGATTTTGTCATGTGAATTGCTCTCTTTGTCATCGCGCTTTGCGCGATCGGATGTGCCTTAAGCACATGGGAGAAGCAGATTTCTCCGCTCCCTTCGCTTCGCTCCGGTCGGTCGAAATGACGGGGGGTTGGGTTGCTTCACTCGGACCGCTGGAAGACGGGGTTGGTTTGCGCAGAAGTCCTGCGACTAGCCGCCCGGGCAGGAAGTCCGTCATCTCGACCCAATAATGTCCGTCATCTCGACCGAAGCGGAGAGACCTACTTTTCAGCTTTTACGACTTAGCCCACAGGCTTGCGTTCAAGCACTCTACGACCCCATCGATCACCATCCCGAGGCCCTTCGTGAACCTGCCGCTGTCCACAATCGTCTTCGAAGCCACGGCGTCCACCACGTTGATCGCGGAACTCGCAATCGACAGCGCCGCATCCTTCTTCTGCGGTCCGGTCTTGGCTCCGAAGATTGCTTCGATGCCCTGGATCAGGCTCGGCAGAAGCGCCAGGCCGCGCAAAAAAAGTTTTAGAAAATTCATCTCTTCCTCTTTCCCTCCGCGCCGTGTCTAGCGGCGCAGAAAATCAATGGCTACGTGAAACATCGTGAGCAGGATGCTCAACATCCCACCCATTCCCTTTAACCGCTGCACCGTCTTTTCGTGCCGTTCCACGCGTTCTTCCAGCAGGTGCAGACGTCCCGGCTGCCCTACACCCAGCAGAGCGTTCATCTGGCTCTTCAATGCACTCAGGTCCGCTAAGACCTGTCCTTCAAAGTCAGTCATACTTCCTCCTCATCCCACCGGTAGATCCGCATAGACTGCGCTGGAAAAGCGCGAGTAGAGCGGCGGTGTCGAACCGTCATACATCCGAATAAAAAACTGCTCCCTCGCCCCGAGGCGCGGAATCTGGAAGCTGCGCACGGGGCTGCGCAGCACCAGGTCGTCTCCAGTCGAGAGACCAAAGCCCGCGTCCCTTCGCCGCACTTCGAAGCCGCCGCCCGTGGGCGGAGCGAGGCCGGAGTCGATCTGCAACACCGTCGTGGAGGCGCTCACGAGCTTCAGGTCGGGCAGGTTCGCCGGCATCGAGGTGGCTCCAAGCGAGGGCAGGCGCGGCACCTCTGTGTCTGCGGGAAGAGTGTTTGAGGTCGTCATTGAAACGCTCTTCGCCCAGTCGTTCGCGAACTCCATCGCATAGCCAATCGACTCCGGCGCTGCGTTGCCATCCGTCAACGCGACGGAGCGCACCATCACCTCGCAGATGCCCGAACCGGAGTAGACCTGAAGCAGATCTCCCGGCCAGAGATCCGCCACCGTCTGCGCGTCGTCGACGGAGCATCTGCCCTGCATCGCAGCGATGCGATCGCTGGAGACGGCAAGCATGGCTGCGGCGGCGCTCTCGCAATCCACACTGCCGCGCGCAACCGGCGTCTTCACCTGTCCTACCCACTGTGCAACGCCAGGCAATCCTGTTGCGGCTTCCGCGCTCACGCTCGCTGCGTCCTGCAAACGCGCGATGGCACGAGCACCCCGGCGATACTTCACCAACACCTGCTCGCCCGGTGCGGGAATCCTTCCCGGATAAAACGTCAGCGATCCGCCCGCAGAGAGCGATGCATCCAGACCTTCGCCCACTGCGCCGAGCAGCCTCGTCGTTTCGCTTCCATCTGTGTGTCGACTCACGACCCAGGCGGACCCGCTTCGCTGGACGGAGACCGCTGCGACAGAACCGAAGATCTGCACAGCGTCCACCGCGGCGAAGGTACACACGGCGGGCGAGGCCGGGATGGAGCCATCGAACAGGATGCTCGCCGCTGTACTCGAAGCCAGCCCCTGATCGCGCGCTTCGATGACGATGCTTAGACCGCCGTCCACAAGACCGCCGCCGAACTGCGTGATTGTGCCTGCTACGCGCGCGTAGTAGGTCTGCTTTACACGCTGCGTCTCGTTGCAGTGCAGACGCACGCGGAAGGTGTACGCATGGCCGGGCGGAACGGGTATCGCTGTTCCGCTCTCCGCACCGTTGATGAGCGCGATGGCGATCGTCTGTCCGCTACTCTGCCGGATTCTCACGCCTGCAATGCAGTCCTGCAGAACGGTCTGTCCGCTGTAGAAGCCGCAGAGCACACCATCGCTTCCTGCGTTCAGAAGAGTGGTATCCGCCTCCGCTACGAGTGTTCCACTCATCTCAACGGAGTCGAGCAGCGCAAGCACGGTCTGTCCGTCTTGGCCGTTGCCTCCGCTCATCGTCAGACCAGCGCCCGTCAGGCTCAGAAACGATCCCGGGTCGGTGCCTTTCCACACTGTTGTGTCGAAGTTTGTAGCAGAGAACGTGTCGCTTACGATCACGGCGTCGGGCAACGCAAAGGGTCTCTCTGCGAGCTGGAATGTCTGCGTCGTGCCATCGCCGCTGAAGACCTCTGTGATGTATGCGGTGCCTTCCATTTCGCCCGCAACCGTCACGTCGTTAACCAATTCGCGGCCTTGCGCAAACTGGAGATTGCGCAGTGCCAGAGATCCGTTGCTCTGTGTGAGATCAATTGTGTTCGCTCCAGCCTGCGCCAGTCCCAGAGCTCCACCGAGAACGCGATAGATCCCGTATCCGCCCGCCGCTGCAGTGCCAAGGTTGGCGGATACCGTGTCTCCTGGATCCGGATGAAAGACACCTACTGCAGTCGCCAGCGTCGCGGAGGTGGCATCGATGACGCTCGATCCGCCGCGCGAGGCAAGCGTCCGCGCTACATCGCCCACTGTGGAACTCAACACGGCACCACTCTGCGTGACGGTCTGAAGGTCGAGCAGCCATTCATCGCTCAGCGCTTCAAAGCGAAAGGCGGAGGCATCGGATCGCGTGGAGACGTCGTCGAAGTCGGGAACTGGTTCGCTTATGAGGTACCCGGTGAAGAGTGTGTCTCCACCATCGCTGGTTACCCCGTTGGTGGTTACAAAGACGCGCGCGCGCCGCACAGGCACCGCCATACGCAGCGGCGCGAGGCAGAGCGTGCCTGTACACCGTGTGATCGCATTGAGTGTGCGCTGAATGGTTAGCGGACCTGCGGGCGAAAGGCATGCGCTGTAATCTACCGCGCCCTGTCCATCCTGATTGTCGATCAGCAAACGCATCGTTTCCTCCTTTATGCCTGCCGCATCGCTGCCGGAAGATAGCTCCGGAAACAAAGCGCCTGCTCGCCATCGTTTGCATCCACCACAGGCAGCGCACGAAACCGCGCCACCAGACGCCACATCGTCAAGGGACTCGTGAGTGGAATGGCTTCTTCCGCCGCGCCCTCCGCGATCTGCAAACGCGGATAGTGATAGAGCACGCGGTCGCCCTGCACGCCATCGACGACGAAGAGCGCAGACCACTCGTGGAAGAAGCTGCCGCCTTCGCGGTCGAGAAAGCCAGCGATCTTTGCGGCCTTCATGGTGGTGTCGGGTGCGCCTGCAAGCAGAGGAGACGCCAGTGTAAGTGTGTTCGCGGAGATGTTTACGACGCGGCCTATGTTGTAAGTGATGCGGCGTAGGTACTGTGGATCGTTCGCGACGGCATCGGCGGATTTCACATAGGCCCCGCTGGCGCCCGCGCCGACGTAGCCTGTCTGGCCCGCGTAGTCCGCATCGACGGCCACGAGATCGCCGGTTGCGAATCCACTTGCGTCTGCCACTACGAGTGAGCTCGCTGTGCTTCCACTGCTTAGGGAGACAGCATTGGCAGCGGGCAGAAGGTTCATCGCCTGCGCACCGCCGCTGACGCCCATCTGCAGCTTGCCCCATGTGTCGAAGCTGAGGGAGACCTCTGCGCCCGCCTGCTTCCTTGTCTGACCTCGTACCAGCAGAGGCGCTCCGCTTTGCAGGGTCTCCACCTTCGTTTCGCTTACGCGTTTGAAGTCATGCACCCATCCCAGGTCGATCCAACCTGCGGGCGGAGCATCGAGAGAGAAGCGTCCCTGCGTTGCGGGATCGAAGGGTGTGGGAGTTCCGTTGTCTCGCTGCACGGGTGCATAGAAAGCGCGCACGCGCTCGCTTGCGGGAGCGGTGCCAGGTATTGCGGCTGCGTTGCTCACAGATCACCCTCCTCGCGGTATGCGGAGACGGCCACGACCGCGAGACGGTCTCCGTCCTTCGTTGTCGTGCGCGCTTCGGTCTCCTGCCAGAAGATGTTCGTCTCCAACGTCGCTGCCCCGGTCGTAGAGAAGCTTCGCTTCGCGATGGAACGTGGTTGCAGGATCGCGTCGAGATCGAGATCCAGCGCATCGATCTCTCGGCCACTGTCCAGAGCGTGCGCCGCGGCTCTGTAGCGGATCTCGCAGAGGGTTGTGTCGAGGACCAACGGCTGTTGCAGGTCGGAGCTGCGCTTCGTCCAACGCAGGCGGTAGACGCCCTCCGGGATCGCTACGATGGGCAGTTCGTTTTCTTCTACCAACACGGCGGGCCGCGTCTGCCCTCGCACGACGCACGTTCGTGTAGGGTTTCGCGTTGCGAGTCGGTCTCGCAGAGCGAGGTAGAATGTGTCTTTTGCGTTTTGCATCTTGTCTCCTTCCCTTGTTGCCTTCGCTTGCTACGGGGTGACAAGGGAGGAGGAGCGGATGTCCTCGTCTCCCCTCGTCCCTATCCCGCGTTTATTCCGCTGGGCTGATACGCAATCGATACAGGCAGACCTCACCGAAACAGCTCACGACATCGACGCCGACGATCGCGAAAGTGTCTTCACCGACGGTGATGCCTCCAGCTTCCATGAGCGCCTGCACCACGGCGTCCACGTCGCTCAATTGCAATGCGGAGTAGACCGCATCCGCCGGCATCTCTACTGTTCCCCCGCGCACGATCGCTTCTGTGATGGAGAGATCGGTGAACTGCGGAGCGGATAGGCCGAGCTGCACTGCATCGCCTCCAGATGCAACAGAGACGGGGATTTTGAGTGTGACCGCGCCCTGGCCTAGAGCGCGCACAGTAGACAGACCAACGCGCCGCATCGCAGCGCCACTCTTCTGTCTCATCCCAGCCTCATCGCCACGAAAGGCTTTAACAGGCGTTTTGTCTCGTCATCGACCAAGGCACCGGAGAAGTACTCCATCTGCATCGCATCGACCTTCGTACCCTTCACGTTCAGGCCTGGAGTGGCCTGCGCGTTGCGCACGATCTGCGCGCAGGCTACCTTTACGGCATCCGGAATTGTGCTCCAACCGGCGGTGTAGGTGATCTCCGCTTCGTCGTAGACAAGACCGAAGAGATGCGGTGCGATGGAAAGCTCGCCGGTCGCGGAGACGTCGACGCTGGTGATGTCTACGTCGCTCCATGTGCCGGGAAGTGCGAAGGCGAGGGCCTCGTCCTGCAGCCAGTTTCCCGCAAAGCGGCTCTGCCTGCGCAGATTCAAGCGTGCGCGGATCTTTGTAAGCGCAACGATCGGCAGATAGCTCAGCCATACACTCGTGCCTCCACGCGCAAAGCTCAGGCGCTCTGTGTACTGCTGCACGGCGAGTCCAGGTCGACGGCAGAAGCCATCGATCATCGCCGATGCCGCCGCTACCAGGTCGCTGGTCGTGTCCGCATCCAGACCGAACTGGGCGTACTCCGTTGTTTGTAAATAGTTCATCTTCAACTCCAAAAAAACTGACTTGGCAAAAAGGAAAAGCAGATTCCTTCGCTACGCTGCGGAATGACAAAGTGGAGGCGGGCGAGAAGCAGATCTCTCCGCTACGCGACGATAGAGCCGTCGCTCCGGTCGAGAGGACGAGGTTGTCCAGGATGATGAATGTCGCTTCGGGATGGCCTCATTCTTTCCCCGGTGAAGCTGGGGAAAGAATGAGGCACTTGGCATGCATTCATACGCGAAGCATGTTGCCCGCCGTCCGCGCTTGACTAGCGATCGACCAGCACCTGGTAGTGCGCGTAGTTCGCGCCCTTCACCACAACGCCGCCGAACTTCACGACGACGTGCTGCGAGGCGAGGGAACCGGGCGTTCCGAGCTGGAAGACGCGCGGGTTGGGATCGGTGAGCCAGTGGTACTCGATCATGTCTTCGGTCACGATGTAGGCGGGCAGAACGGCGGTGCCGGAGCCGGGGGTGCCGGTGTAGCTTAGCGTCCATTCGGGGATGAGAGGGATCTCGCCTGCCTGTGTGCTCAGCGTCTTCACGCTGACGCCGCCTGCGATCTCCGTGGTGTTGAGAACGACGTTGAACTCGGACTTCATCTCGCGGTCGATGAGATCGAGCAGAACAGGGTTCGCGTAGATCGCCGTTGGACGAACTGCGAAGCTGGAGTTTGCGACCATCTGTGCGATGGTCGATTTGAAGGCGTCGACGATGCTGGCTGTTGCGGCCACCGTGGTGGTGTTTCCGCCAGCCGCGATCTGTGCTGCCGCACCGAAGTACTGCGCGGTGGTGGGCGTGGTCAGGCTGGTGTCGTTGCCGGTCCAGAGCGCGACGTCATGCGCACGCATCACGCCTTCAACAGTATCTGCGAGGTCCTTCGCCTGGAGATAGGCGAACTGGCTCTGCTGCTGGCCGAGCTCCATGTCGAAGAGGTTGTAGTTCAACTGCGCGACGAGGGCCTTGAGCGGAACGCTTCGCTCGACGCGCGTTGGTGTAACGACCGCAGCGACGATGTTGCGCGGATCGACGAAGCCTGCGGTGAGCGCCGGAGAGGGGATGCCTGTCTCTTCAAAGAAGCGCGAGGGGTGGCCAGTGGCCGGGACCTGCTTGATGCGCTGACCGAAGACGCCGCGGCGGCGGACGATGTCCGTGATCTCGGTCTGGTAGTGCGGAACTTCGATCGCGCCGGGTCCGATGAAGTCTGCGGCGGCGTGGATGTCCTGGAACTGTGCGGTCATTTTTCTCTCCTTAAAACAAAGGGCGCAGCTTGCGCTGCGCTGGTTGGTTTCGCATTGATTCGTGGTGGGTCTGAGAAGCAGATCCCTCCGCTTTGCTGCGGGATGACAGAAAGGGTGCGGGGTTAGCGCAGGAGGCCTGAACGAAGCATCTCGCTCTTGACGGCGATGCGTTGTTCCGGGCTCAGGCTGGTGAGAGCGAGATCCAGTGCGCTGGCATTGAGCGTTTCCGGGAGCACACCGGGCTTCGGCATTGTCTGCGTCGTGACGGTCTTCCGTCCTGTCTCAGCGGCAGCTTTCAAGGCGCGAATCTCTGCTTCTGCTGCTTCCAGTCTCAGCTCCAGGGCTTCGCGCGTCTCTTCACCTGTTGCTTCTTCGACTGTAGCTACAAGGGCCAGGTCGTTCTTCTCGATTACATCCATCGTTGTCCTCCTCCAGCCGCTCTCATGCGGCCTTCTTTCTTCATTGGTGCCGTTAGACGAAACCGCGTGGAGCGGTAGGCCGCCTTTTCGCGCAGCAGAATCGCAGCGCCGGTAAAGGTGGCCTTGGTCAGCTTCCATACCGAGGCGCGCATATCTTCCACGTGCGCATCGGCCAGTTCATAACTCATGCCCAGGACTTCGTTTCCGTGCGCGATCATCTCGCGCTCCATCTCGGGGAAGTCGCGGGCGAAGAGATATCCGCTCACGCGCAGTTCGTTGTTCACTACATGGGCCGACGTAATGATGCCGCACTTGCGCTGCGCATCATGCCCATCCCAACCTGTTTTGAAGTCGACCGCCATGCCCAGCAGAGAGGGCAGAGCTGCCTCTGCTGCGGCTCGCGTCAACACGACCCTGTGTCCTCGCGCTCCTGTGGGCGACTTATCACTTGCAATATCGACGAGCGTCAACACGCCCTCAAACGCTCTTCGATTCGGATGTCCCTGTACTACGGGGAACTCTACCGCCATCGCCTGCAACCGCATGCTTCACCTCTTTCGCAAGACTCGCTGTTTACAGCCCACGCATAGCGCGGACTTCCTCCACCGTGATCACGCCTGCTTTCAGCAGATCGAGTTGCACGGAGGTCTCTGTGGTCTCGTCGCGGCTGAGAAGATCGTTGAAGATAAACTC